>SKER01000010.1_pt1 | contig 273667 bp, 280 predicted proteins | sample 4826961 | NCBI WGS metagenome assembly SKER01 (sample SAMN11008804, study PRJNA524170) | human gut metagenome | biome: Human fecal sample; material: Feces; isolation source: fecal sample from pouch patient p47 | host: Homo sapiens | place: Israel: Tel-Aviv | collected 2016-11-16
CTCTTTTGAGCTCATATCCGACCGTGCTTGGTGAGCAGTTAAGTTCTCTAGCTATAGCACGATTAGAGTAGCCCTTAGAGTGCAGCTCCTGGATTGTAGTCCGGTCGTTCAGCTTAAGGTGCTTGCCCTTTTGGTGTGGTTTAGTGTTAGAATATGAATGATCCATTTTAACCTCTCTAGAAATATTTGTGGTAATTCATATTCTACCAGATGGTTGAAATGGATTTTTTGTGCTCTAATCCAGTGAAAACGATTTTTCTTACTGGATCGGAACAGTGTTCAGTTTAATTTTACAATCGGCGGTTAGATATCGTTTACACTTTTTCATCATTCTTCCTCCGAATTTATTTCATCTTTTATGATACTACCAAGTCTTCAACCAGTAAATAATGATTTTATCGCTTTTAAGCAATAAAATCTCATTTTCTATTTCTTACGCAAAAACATCCCGCCTCAGAGTTGAGACAGGATGTTTTTTATGTCAGAAAGGGTTCAATTTTATAAGGAAGGAATTAGTCTTCGCGGGAGTAGCTTGCTACGTCCTTGCTCAGCTTGTCCATGAACTCAGCCAGGCTTTCGGAGTTTTGTTCTTCAGTCCCGTAAGGACGAACGTTAACCGTGCCGGCGTTCATTTCATCATCCCCAAGCACCAGAGTGTAAGGTACCTTTTGGGTTTGTGATTCACGGATCTTGTAGCCCAGCTTTTCATTTCTGAAGTCGATTTCTGCTCTGAAGCCCTTGGCTACCAGTTCGTCGCGAACCTTCTTAGCGTAGTCTGAGTGAGCGTCCAGGTTAACTGGAATGATTTCAGCTTGAACAGGAGCCAGCCAAGTTGGGAAGGCACCCTTGTAGATTTCAGTCAGGTAAGCGATAAAGCGTTCCATAGTACCGACAATCCCGCGGTGGATCATAACTGGACGGTGTTCTTCGCCATCAGCGCCGATGTATGACAGTTCAAAGCGTTCTGGCAGCATGAAGTCCAGTTGGATGGTTGACATGGTTTCGTCGTTGCCCAAAGCAGTCTTGGTTTGGATGTCCAACTTTGGACCGTAGAAGGCAGCTTCACCTTCAGCTTCAACGTAGTCCAGGGCCATGTCGTCCATGGCTGCCTTCAGCATGCTTTGGCTTCTTTCCCACATTTCATCGTTGGCAAAGTACTTGTCAGTGTTCTTTGGATCCCGGTATGAAAGACGGAAGTAGTAGTCATTGATGTCGAAGTCATGGTAAACGTCCATGATGATTTGCAAAGTTCTAGCAAATTCTTCTTGAACTTGGTCCAGAGCTACAAAAGTGTGACCGTCGTTCAGAGTCATTTCCCGGACACGTTGCAGACCTGACAAGGCACCAGACTTTTCGTAGCGGTGCATCATCCCCAGTTCAGCAATCCGGATTGGTAGTTCCCGGTAGGACCGGATGTGGTGCTTGTAGATTTGGATGTGGGATGGGCAGTTCATTGGCCGCAATTCCAGCATTTCGCCTTCACCCATGTCCATTGGCGGGAACATGTCTTCCCGGTAGTGAGCCCAGTGGCCAGAAGTCTTGTAGGCGTCCAGGTTCATCAAAACTGGCGTGTAAACGTGTTGGTAGCCGGCTGCGACTTCCTTGTCCACGATGTAGCGTTCAATGATCCGGCGGATAGTGGCACCCTTTGGCATCCAGTATGGCAAACCTGCCCCAACCTTAGGGTCAACGAAGAAAAGATCCAGGTCCCGGCCGATAGTCCGGTGGTCTCTTTCCTTGATTTCTGCCCGCCGCTTAAGGTCGGCTTCCAGGTCAGCTTCCTTGAAGAAGGCAGTCCCGAAGATTCTTTGCAGCATTGGGTTTGAGCTCTTGCCCTTCCAGTAGGCACCAGCTACTGACAACAGCTTGAACTTCTTGATCTTGCCAGTGTTTGGCAAAAGCGCGCTAAAGCCAAAGTCAACGAAGTCGCCCAGCTTGTAAGCGTCAACCACGTCGCCTTCCTTGGCCAAAAGTTCGCTCTTGTATGGGTCGTCCTTGAAGGCTTCAGCCAATTCGCTCTTAGCTACTTGTACGTGTTCAATGGCTTCGCCGTTCTTGATAGCCTTTTGCAGAGCCTTTTCCAAGTCTGGCAATTCAGTAACCTTGATTTGGTCTTCCTTGTCAGTTTCGATGAAGAAGCCGTCTTCTGAAACTTCAGCCTGGCCCAGCTTGATTTCCGGGTACTTGTCCTTAACCAAGGCTTCCAAAACGAAGGCAACAGTTGCCCGCAAGACGCTCAAACCTTCAGCGTCCTTGTTGGTCAAAATGGCAACTTCGTGGTCAGCGTCCAGCTGAAAGTCAAGGGGCTTGATTTCCCCGTCAACCTTGCCGGCAACGGCATTCTTAGCCAGGGAAGTTGAGATGCTGGAAGCAAGGTCAGCAACGGAAACAGCTACGTCAAATTCTTTCTTTGAGCCATCTGGCAGAGTCAAAGCAAAACTCATTGGTTTAAATCCTCCAAAAACAAAAAAGTCCCGAGCACAAATACATGCTCGGGACGATTAATCATCGTGGTTCCACCCAAAATTCAGGCCTAAAGCGGCCTCTCTTATTGGACTGATAACGGCGTCCAACCTTGTCATTTATCTTTTGGGATCATAGAAGGTGGGGTTCCTCCCAAATGGGGGCTTTCAGAACTGGGCCCCTCTCTCTGAAGCGGGAGGAATCATGTCTTCTATTTACTTTTCGATTATACCCCCTTGCCCGAATAAGACAAGGCTTTTTTGCCATTTTTTTCAAAAAATCTAAGGCAGGCGGCGGTTGTTCCCGTAAACCACCACTTCTTTAGCCAAATAGCGGACCCTTTGCATCAGCCGGGCCGCCTTGACCGGGTCATCCGCGTTCTTGGTCGCGCTAAAGTGGCTCTCCAGGGCCTTCATGTCAAAGTTGGAGCTGAAGAAGGTCGGCAGGTCATTGTCCATCCGGGCCTGGAGAATCACGCCTAAAACGTCGTCTCTTGACCAGGGACTGAGGGTCTCGGCCCCGATGTCATCCAAAATCAAGACATCGCAAACCGCCAGGCGCTGGATTTCCGTCTGCAGGCTGTTGTCGCCGAAGTGGCTGGACAAACCAGCGATAAAGGTCGGCATGTGCAAAAAGATCACCCTGCCGCCCATTTCCGCTACCCGGTTGGCCAGGCCCGCTAAAATGTAGGTCTTCCCGACTCCGAAGTCCCCGCTTAAATAGAGGCCCTTGGCATGGGGATTGCTCTGGTAAGCCTGCAAAAAGGCCCCCACTTCAAACAAGGCCTGCTTGCGGTCATCGGCCATGTCCAAGTCAGCCAGCTTGACCCGGCGCAATTTCTCCGGCAGGTCAATCAACTCAATCCGCCGCTTGGCTGCTGCTTCTTTGTCCCGGCGCTGCTTGTCCTGGCTGGCCTGGTAGCGAATCCCGATTAAAGGACCCTCCATGAAAAGCTGGGGAAAATAGCCGCTGATCACCTTGTCGTGGCTGTCTTTTTGCCGGCAGTATTCATAGAGGCTGGCAAAGCTGGCGTCCACGCTCTCCTTAGTCAGCTGGTCCTGGTGGGCCGTCAGAAAGGCCCGGACGTCGGGGTCAGCGAAGACCTGTTTTTTCATCTTTTCAAATGATTCCGCCGAAAAATCATGCCCGTTCTTGGCTGCCGCGGCCTTAGCCGCGTCACTCAACATGTCGCCAATTGCTCTCATCTAATCACCCTTACTTGTCTTTCTTGTCCGGCCCCTGCAGCATCTTCCGCAGGTCTTCATCAGAAATATTGACCGGCTGGACAAACTGCTTCTTGTTCCAGTCAGTCCCCTGTTCAAGCCGCCGGCTGCCTGAATATGCCGGGTAGTTCTTCTTTTGCCCTGACTGGGCCTGTTTCTTCCCAGCGCGCAGGTGCTTGATGGCGGCTTCCGGGGTCATGATTCCCTTTTGCAGCCAGTCGTTGGCAATCCGGTAGGCCAAATCCTGGGTCAAAACCGGCTGGTAGTTGAGGCAGGTGTAGACCAGAACATTGATCAAGTCCATTTCCAGGCCGACATTTTCCCGCAAATCATAGACGATCTGCCGCTCTCTGGCCGTGGTAAAGCCGCCCTTTTCCCGCTTCATGTCATCCAGGAAGTTGACCGGGGACTTGCTCTTCACCAGGTCTAAAAACTGCTGGTCTTGCTGGTCCACGCTCGGCCGGTCCTGCTTTTCTTCCTGGCGCTTGATTACCTGCTTGCGGCGGTGGTCAGCCTTGTAGTTGTAGTTAAGGCTCTTTCTGATCGCCGCAGCGTCCAGCTGGTAGCTGCCATGCAGGGTCGGCAGGGTTTCGTTGATAAACTCTTCCTCGCTTAAGCCGTAAAGTTCCATGATGGACCGGATTTCGTCTTTCTGCCGGTCGATCTCGCTTTCCGGGATCTGGTAAGTCACGAAGCGGTCTTTCAAATACTGCCAGTCGATCTGCTTTAAGTTGACCTGGGCTTCTTCCGTCTTCTGGCCGGCATTTTCCTCAGCCGCCTTTTGGACGTCTTCAGAAGGATTGATGGCCTCATTTTCCGGCAGGCGGAAGACTTCAAAAAAGGAAGCGGAAACTTCTTCTAGGTTGTCCAGCTGCCGCTCCTTGACCTGGGCCTGCTTGGCAAATTCCCGGGACAGCTGGCTGAAGCGGACCCCGCCAACTTTTTCTTTTAAGAGGCTGGCTAACAGCGAAGTGTTGAAAAACTCACTGGCCTCCGGCACGGCGTGCAGCTTAAAAGCCAGGATATCCCCCAAGCGGAGATTGTGGCTGACATAGGTCTTGAGTAGCCCCACAGCTTCCAGCTTATGCAGGGCCTGCCAGAGCTGGCGGAGGCTGCAGTCCAGGTCTTCTTGCAGGCTGTACAGGGCACTTGAAGCCGACAAAGACCGGTAAGGATCAAAGCCCTGGACCAGGGTCTGGTAGAGGGCAACCCCTAAAGCCCCGATCAAGGGCTGGTAGAGCTTGATTAAGACCTGCCCTTGCCCTGACTGGTCGGCCAGCTCATTTAAAACGACGTACCTGAGGCGGGGATTGGAATTTTCGTACATGGACTACTTGGCCTTGCTGTGCCGGTCCATCATGTCCTCCATGGTCTTCATGAAGCTGGACATGTCAGTGAACTGGCGGTAGATGGAAGCAAAGCGGATGTAGGCCACGTCGTCGATGTCGGCTAATTGGTCCATGACCAGTTCCCCGATTTCCTTGGAGTAGATTTCGCTGACTCCTTTAGCCCGGATCCGGTTTTCAACATTGTCGACCAGCTTGTTGAGCTGCTCGCTGGTTACCGGCCGCTTCTGGCAGGCAGCCGCCACCCCGTTCAGGATCTTTTCCCGGCTGAAGGCCTCTCTGGTGCCGTCGTTCTTGATCACCAAAAGGGGTGACTGTTCCACCCGTTCAAAAGTCGTAAAGCGGTAGCCGCAGTTTTCGCATTCCCGCCGCCGGCGGATGGTCCGCCCTTCGTCAGTTGGCCGGGAGTCAATAACCCGGGAGGCGTTTTGATGGCAATTTGGACAAAGCATTGTGAAGCTCCTTTCACGCGATAGTTTTCAGCAGATTGCTCAATTTATCTCTTAATTCTTCTATTGTACCAGTATTTTCAAGGACATAGCTAGCCAACAGGCGTTTTTCCCCTAAGGGCAGCTGGGCCTGCATCCGCCTTTTAGCTTCTGCTTCACTTAAAGAGTCCCGCTTCATCAAGCGGTCCAGTTCCACTTCTTCCGGGACCGCGATCAAGAGGACAGCGTCAAAGTAGTCCTGCCAGCCAGCCTCAAAGAGCAGGGGAACATCGATGACGCAAACAGAAGCCTGGCTGTCTTTCATCTGCTTTTGAACTTCTTTTAAGACCTCGCCTTGGGTAATTTCAGACAATTTGGCCAAAGCCTTAGGATTGGCAAAGACATACTGGCCCAGCTTCTTGCGGTTAAGACTCTTATCTTCATTGAAGAAGTCCGGCCCGAATTCTTCTAAGATCCTTTGCCAGGAGACCTGGCCAACTTCGGCCTGCTGGTGGGCAATCAAGTCGCTGTCGATGACCTGGCAGCCCAGCTCTTTTAATATCCGGCTGGCGGTCGACTTGCCCGTGGCAATCCCGCCGGTCAGCCCCAGATAAAAAGTCATCTAATCTTTTACCGAATCATAAAACTTGCTAAATCTTGATAATCACATCAATATTGGTAAGTTTTTCTGATATTCCTTTCTAGTTAAATCTATGAGTAGATTCAACTTGGAAAAAGAAATCAGATTTTTAACCTTTTGAAGTTAAGGTCAGTGAGTACGGTTGGCTGTCAAATAACGCCGGATGGCGTCATCCAATAGCTTTTTATCTGCCCCACTGAAAACTTTTAGCATGGCAGTCGGAAAGGCATCTTGCCCGCAAAAAGCCGGTAAGCATATCGTGATGCCTTCTCGAAGCAGTCAAGCCGCGATTTTAATACCCCGAACTGAGTTCGTTAAAGCTGACCGCTCTTACATGCTAGAGCCTTCAACTTTGTAGTATTACTTGCCTTATGCTTCTTTTATCCGACTGTCAAGAATCTCCTTAACTCGCTTGTAAGGCGTGTAAAGCGTGATTTCTTCGTCAGTTAATCTACTCAATATGTTTTTGGCTGCGGCGATATTCGCATTCATCTCGCCGCATTTCTTGCATTTAGTCAGTTCATGATGACTGCCGTATCTTTCCTCAAAATGCTGCCCGCAGATCGGACAGTACTGAGAAGTATATGCCGGATTGACATCATGAGTTTCAATCGAATTCTTGCTTGAAAGATATTCAATGCGCTCATCCAGTTGGCCCTTAGTCCATGAATTCAAGCGTTTGCGCATCTTTCTTGCGAATCTGCTGTTATCTGATTTGACGCCTTTTTCTTTTACGAACGTCAAGTCTTCCTTGGCAATGACCGCCGGATGCTCTGTCTCGATCATTCTGTTTATCGCATGGTTGATAAAGCTTCTGACAGTTTCATGAGCTGAGCGGTAGCTCTTTTCATACGACTTTCTGCCGATATTGTTCTGCTCCAGATTCTTAAGCTTGCCAAGCAGTCTTCTTTTCTTCTTCGAAGCTGTCTTGGACAAAGGCTTGTCCTTTTTCTCCAGCTGCTCAAGCTGCTGATTGAGTTGCCAGCGCAAACTCATATATGGCTGGCGATTTGCTGCGTTTCGCTTGCCGTATTTGTCAACGATGGCATTGGCAAGCTTGCTGAAGTTTTCACCATATTCATTGCCGCTGCTGCAGGAAAGCAGGGTGGCAAGCCCCTTGTCAATGCCGATTGCCTTCTTTGAATCAGTGCTGTAACACTTGCTAGAGATCAGCTTATGAACTTCAAGGCGCTGCTTGATGCGGTCAAGCACCACTGTGATATCGCCGGTGCGTGGATAACTCCACGGACTGGTCATCTCTACAGAAAACTGCTTTCTAGGCACGTCTGAACTGAATGAAAAAGTATTTCCCTCAAATGCCCAATTCAAGTCACACTTCATGCTAGAGCCAAGCCTGCCCGCCTTCCGTGCCCGGTAGTGGTAGCGGTACGTAATCCGGCGCAGGTAGCTGTGCGCTTGCTTGATTTGCTTATCCGTCAGTTTAGCTTCTATTTCAGTTAAAGCTTCAGTGTATTCTTCTGGCAGCTCAATTGGCTTGTGAAGAAGAACGGCTTGCCATGCGCTCTTAAATTTCAAGATAAAGAACAGAAGGTGGCGCTGATCTGCAGAAAAATTTTCATTTCCTTGAATCAGCTTCTTTAAACGGTTAGCCAGATTCGACCACATGCTTTTTATGTTGGCACATGCTTCACGGAGAGCACCAACCCAGTGCTTGGTCTGAAAATTGTAGACTGTTTCCAGCTTGCCTTTTGAGCCTTTAACCGGCTTGTCCCACTTGCGAACTTGGTTACGCAGAGCCTGCCAGTTATTAACCGCAAGCATCGACTTGATGCCGCAGTAGCGGTTCAAAAAGAAATGCCGGCATCTGCCGTATCTTTCAAAAAAGTCGGACATTCTGGCAAATTCTTCATCGCTTATCTTTTTGGAGTAGACTCTAACTGTCTTGGGCTGAGTCTTTTTCACTGTCTGCTTGACTGAAGAATTTCTTGCTTTCTTGGATGACTCTTGCATTCTGATGCGACCTCTTTCCATACAGCTTAGCTGAGAAAACGGTGATTATAGATAAAACATCTTCTACAAGTTCTGAATTTGGATCAACGTTGTCTGTCTAGCTCTACATCGTTTGCCTGACAGATTGTCTCAATCATTTCAAAGCCAAAACGGACAAGCCTGTCTTGGTAATTTACAACGACTCGCTCACACTGCTTCTTGCAGATCATGTTGATCAGCGCTGTCAGGCCCTTTTTCTTATAGTTGAGACCAGATCCAACGTCTTGAATGATCTTAAACTGATAGCCATTGACTTCGCAATATCTGGACACTACGTCCTTCTGCCTTTGGAGATCTTCTTTTTGATGGCCAGAAGAAACCCGGCAATAGCCGATGGTCAGCAGCTTCTTAGGCTTAGCTGCTTTCATATTGCCTTGCAGAACCTCATCTAGCATTTCTTTAGTGTAGCGACGTTGATTGGAGGCAGTTCTAAGCGGAGTAATCAATCCTTCAGCTTCCCAATTGCGGAGAGTTGACTTGGCAACGTTAAGATACACAGCTGCTTTTGATATGGACATGTATTCGCTCATCGTTTCTTCCTTCCAATCTTTTGATACCGGCATTATATCATGAATTGGTAAGAAAAATTACTATTTAGTACTGGGTGAAATTAATACTTTTTAACAGTCACAACCTTTTAAGGCAAAGACGTAGATCATAAGAGAAATGAAGACCGCGAAGGAGACGTAGTAAAAGAAGAGACTTTCGTGGCCGATTGACCGCATGTACAAGGCGATATATTGGGCCGGTATGTGGAAGACAGTTACTACGGGGATGTCTTTGTGATCTTTGTCTTGCCGGATGACTTGTCCATGAAACGAAAAAATAAAATGGTGAAGCTCGAGAATGAGTTTCACCATTTTTTGGTATGTATAATTTTTGGCCACTATTCATGAAAATCGATGGCAAAGCGGGCCAGAAGGACCAGCAAGAGTTGCAAGAGGTTCAGCCAGAGAAAGCCAGAGCCTAAAGCAACAGTGGCGACCATTTCGCCGGCTGTTAAAAGCAGGAGGGCGGCCAGGAAGAAGAAGATTCCCCGGTCGTCCAGCTTGTTTATCCGCAGGCTGAGCCAGGCTTCGCAGATGAGCATGACAATGAAGACCAGGTCGGCGACAATTGAAGGGATGAAAGGGGACCAGCCCATTAGTCTGGCAGAGTTGCAGACGTCAAGCAAGCTGGCCAGGCCGGCCCAAAGAAGAAAGAGACTGAGCAGAAAGCTGACAGCTTGCAAAATTTTGGTAATGACTTTCAAAAGGACACCTCGATTCTCAAAGAATATTTTCCCTTCAGTATAATGCGAAGATTTTTTTTGAGCAAACGCATAGATTTTGTTAAAATTTGTTATTTTCGCTTAAGGACATCATTATTTTTGTGAAAAATAGGTAAAATCGGACCAAACACAGACAAAACAGTGCTTGCTCTTTAGGATAGTCAAGAATAATCTCCAAGCAAAAAGCCCCAAGAATGAATCTTGGAGCTTTTTTTTGCGCTTAAGCTAGGCAATGTTTTTCAAAATATTAGTCCGGTAAAGAAGCAGGTTGGTCACGACAATCCCGCTGGTTACTAGGAAGACGGCGCTGTAGCCGAAGTGGGCGGAAACCGTTGAACCTAACAGCGGGCCAAAAATATTGCCGACGTACATGGCACTTTGGTTCCAGCTGAAGACCCGGCTGGTCAGTTCCTTTGGACTGTGCTTGGTCAGCATGGTCTGGACCTGCGGGAAGAGGCAGGCGTCAGTAAAACCAACCAGGAAGCGACAGACGCCAAGCTCAACCGTGTTGCGGACGAAAGCCGTCAAGAAGAAGAGGATGATCGACCCAATCAAGCCGCCTAAGATGATCTTGTGGGTCCCGATCCGGTCACCTAAGCCACCAAAGTAAGAAGCCGCGGCCACCGTGGCAATCCCTGGCAAAGCCGCGATCACCCCGCTGACGAGGACAACCTGCCCGGAATTGTGCATCAAGCTTCTGACATACAAAGAAACGATCGGGTTGATGGAGTTGTTGGCCGCTTGAATGATCAAGGTCGTCAGCAGCAGCCCGAGAATCAATTGCCCGCTCTTAAACTGCTTCATCGTGTCCTTAAAGCTGCCCCGCTGCTTGCTCTCAACTGGCACGAAGTCATCTTCATGGATAAAGAAGACAGACAAGATAAAGCAGCTGAAAAGCAGAGCCCCGGTAATAAAGAAGGTTACCCGGTAGCTAAAAGCCTGCGATAAGGCCCCGCCGGCAAAGGGCCCCAGCAATTGCCCCCCGGTCTGGGCAGAAATCATGATCCCCAGCGCCTTGCCCGACTTGTTCTTCGGCGTTTCTGACGCGATAAGGGCGTTAGAGTTAGAGATGAAGCCGGCAAAAACCCCCTGCATCCCTCTAAGGAACAGCAGCTGCCAGACATTCTGGGCCAGGCCCATGCAGGTAAAGACGACCGCCATCCCTAAAGAGGCCCGCAGAATCATCGGCTTGCGCCCCTTCTTGTCAGCCAGCTTGCCCCAAATCGGGGAAACCAGGGCCGCCACCACGTAGACCGCTGAAAAGACGATCCCTGACCAAAAGCTCAGCTGCTGGTGGCTGAACTTGCCCAGGGTGTCAATGTACAAGGACAAAAAAGGGGTAATTTCTGAAAAGGCAATCCCCGCCAAAAAGACGCTGACCGTCGAGACTTGCAGATTTCTTTTCCATACCGGCTGCTTTTGCAATGTGTGACCTTCCTTTTATTTCAGCTTCGCTAATAAATACTTTACATATCTTTCACCTTACTCTTGTAGGAAAAATAGTCAAGGGAAAAAGGCCCTCTAATTAGGAAGAGAGCCTTTTCAAAAAAGAAAATCTTAAATTTTAGTTGTCGTTGTCAGCGATCCCGAAGATCCGCAAAAATTGCAGGAAGAGGTTGATGAAGTCCAGGTACAGCATCAAAGCCCCGTTAACGGCCAGGCCAAGTTCTGGCAGCTGGTCTCCGTAACTGGCGTAGATGGACTTCATCTTCTGGGCATCCCAGGCAGTCAAGATCGTGAAAATGATGACCCCGATGATGGAGAAGATGAAGCTGGCTGGCGTGCTCTTCAAGAACATGTTGACCAGGCTGGCCACGATCAAGCCCCAGATGGCGGCTGAAGCGTAAGCCCCGATGGTGTCCAGGTTCTTCTTAGTCACGCTGCCGTAAGCCGCCATCCCGATGAAGACGGCTGAAGCGGAGATGAAGGCCCCGCCGATTTGGGCACCCGTGTAGGCAAAAGCCAAAAGGGAGAATTCTAGCCCGTAGACAACCGCGATAGCCATCAACATGAAGAAGGCCGTTGTCGGCTTGCGAGTAGCCTTAAAGCTGATGCCCACGCTCAAAATCAGCGGCAATAGTAGCAGGACCCAGAGGAAGACCCGGTTGGTGAGTAGCGGCAGCAGGCTGCCAGAGAAGACCGTCAAGGTCAAGTAGGCAGTCAAGGCTGAGACCAGAACCGCCAGGCCCATGATGGAATACATTTTCGTTAAAAAGCCATTGAGCGCTGAGTCGTCAACGATGTGGCGGCGCTCTTGTTCAGGCGAAACGTTAAACATAATTTCTTTTGCTCTTTCTAAAAAACTAAAAAAACTGTGGACAGAATTTATTCCCAGATTGCCGTTTTATTCCGGTAATCAACGTGATATCCAGGGGTTAGATATAACAATAACATAGCCCCTAAAAAAAGCAAGCCGGACGGTTCTTCCGCTAAAAAAACTAAAGAAAAAATCAAGAAAGTCCGGCTTGCAGGAAAAATATCGGAGTCAATAGATTGAAGAAAGCGGATAAAAGGTTCAAAATTAATAGCTAAAGGTTCAAAATTAATAGCTAGAGGAGGTCAAAATATGTCAAAAGAATATGCTGATCGGCCAATCGGCGTTTTTGATTCCGGCCAGGGGGGCCTCACGGTCCTCAGCCGCCTGGTTGATCTGATGCCAAACGAAGACTATGTCTTCTATGGCGACTCAGCCAATGCTCCTTACGGGGTAAAGAGCAAGGAAGAAGTCTACCAGCTGGCCAAGCGGGTAGTTGATGAACTGATTGACAAACACCAGGTCAAGGCCGTCATGATTGCCTGCAACACGGCAACCAGCGCGGCGGCTGACCGCCTGCGCCGGGAATACTCCCTGCCGATCATCGGGATCGAACCGGCTGTCAAGCCGGCAGCTGAAGAAAATCCCGGCCGGCAGGTTGTTGCCATGGCCACTTCCTTGACCCTGGAGCAGGATAAGTTCAACCAGCTGGTTGCCGAATGTGCTGAGCCTGGTCAGGTGGCCAAAGTGCCAGCCCCGAAACTGGTCGAATTGATCGAAAAAGGGCAAACTGACAGCCCGGCCATTTACCAGTACCTGGAAGAATTGCTGGCCCCATATGCCGGCAAGGCGGCAGGAGTGGTCTTGGGCTGCACCCACTTTCCTTTTGCCAAGCAGGCCATCCAGGAGATCTTAGGCCCCCAGGCCAAGGTCTATGACGGAGCCATCGGGGCCGCTGCTGAAGTCAAGCGGCAACTGGCCAGCCGGGATGAACTGAATGCCAGCAGCCAGCCTGGCCAGATCCTGTTTGAAAACAGTGCCCCAGCCGGCGCCGATTTGAGCAAGCGCCTCTATGCCCTTTACCGGCAAAAGCAGTAGCTGGCAAAAGGCGTTTTTTCAGCTAGAATAATAGTAAGAAAGCAAACAATTAGTTTTAGATTATTAGAGGAGGACTTATGCAAAAGCCAGCAGAATGCACGACCATTTTAGTCGGCAAGGACGCCACCATTGATGGCTCCACGATGATTGCCCGCAGTGAAGACGGCGGCAGCACCATTATCCCTGAAGCCTTTATCGCGGTTAACCCGAAAGATCAGCCAAAGCACTACAAGGCAGTGATCAGCGGCCAGGAAATCGATGATGAAGACCTGCTGCCAAACCCGCTGCGCTACACCAGCGCTCCAGACGCTTCCGGCAAGAACGGGATCTGGGCCGCTGCCGGGATCAACGACGCTACGGTAGCCATGACGGCCACGGAAACCATCACCACCAACAGCCGGATCCAAGGGATCGACCCCTTAGTTGAAGAAGGGGGCCTGGGCGAAGAAGACTTTGTCACTTTGACTTTGCCATACATCCATTCGGCCAGAGAAGGGGTCAAGCGCCTGGGCTACCTGGTGGAAAAGTACGGGACCTACGAAATGAACGGGTCAGCCTTTGCCGACCATGACGAAGTCTGGTACATCGAAACCATCGGCGGCCACCACTGGGCTGCCCGCCGGATTCCGGACGATGCCTATGTGGCAGCGCCAAACCGCTTGAACATCGACTTCTTTGACTTTAACGACGAAGAAAACTTCATGTGCTCAAGTGACTTGCTGGACATCATCAACGAATACCACTTGAACCCGGACTACCAAGGCTACAACCTCCGTCACATCTTTGGTTCATCCACCATCAAGGATGCTCACTACAACAACCCGCGGGCCTGGTACATCCACCGCTACTTCGACCCTGAATGGGAAGGCGAGCCAGGGGACCAGGACCAGCCTTTCATCACTTACGCCAAGAAGAAGATCAGCCCGGAAGACATCAAGTTCCTGGAAAGCTCCCACTACCAGGACACCAAGTACGATGTCTACAGCACGACCAACACTGAAGCGGAAAAGAAGCTCTTCCGCCCAATCGGGATCAACCGGAACTTCGAAACCCACATCCTACAAATCAGAAATGACGTTGAAGAAGGTATCGCCGGCGTGCAATGGCTGGCCTTTGGCCCGAACACTTTTAACTGCTTCGTGCCTTTCTACACCAACGTTACGACTACTCCGGCCAGCTTCCAGACCGGTCCGGACTTTGACTTGACCAAGATCTTTTGGCTCAACAAGCTGAACGCCCAGCTCGGCGACACCAACTACAAGGTTTACAGCGCTTTGGAGCAGGCTTTTGAAGAAAAGACCATGGCTAAATTGCGCCAGATCGAAAACGAAACTGACCGGGCTGTTAAGGGCTTGACTGGCCGCGACTTGCAAGAGAAGCTGGAAGAAGCCAACCAGAAGATGGCTGACTTGACTTACAAGCAGACCGTAGCCTTGACCGGGGAAATGGTCAAGGACGGCCACAGCTTGATGAAGCTGAAGTACGACCTGCTGGATTAATTGGAGATTATTGATGAAAAAAGCCGCTGAAATTCAAATGCTGAAGGACTTTTCAAATGCCAACGCCACTTCCGGCTTTGAAAATGAATTCGTTGACCTTTTTACCAAGACGGTCAAGGACTACGCCGACCTTGAAGTCGACGGGATGCTGAACGTCTACGCTTCCAAGAAGCAGAACACTGGCAAGCGGCCGGTGATCCAGCTGGACGCCCACTCAGACGCCGTGGGCTTCTTGACCCAGGCTATCCGGCCAAACGGCTTGATCAAGTTCGTGACCCTGGGCGGCTGGAACAATGTGGTTCTGCCGGCCCTCAAGGTCAAGGTCAGAAACCGGGACGGGGAATACATCCCCGGCGTCGTGGCCTTAAAGCCGCCCCACTTCATGTCGGAAGCTGAAAGAAAGTCTGTCCCGCAGGTCGCTGATTTGTCTATTGACATCGGCTCCTCCAGCCGGGAAGAAACGATCAATGACTACAAGATCGACACTGGCTGCCCGATTTTCGTTGACGTGGACTGTGAATACAATGAAAAGACTGGCCTCTTCTTCGGCAAGGACTTTGACGACCGCTTCGGCGCCGCTGCTATGGCTGACATCCTGGAAAACTTGAAGGATGAAGAAGTCAACTTTGACCTGGTTGCCGCCTTGTCCAGCCAGGAAGAAGTCGGCCTGCGGGGTGCCTATGTCACGGCCCGCAAGATCAAGCCGGACCTCTGCCTGGTTCTGGAAAGCTGCCCGGCCGATGATACTTTTGAACCGGACTGGCTGTCTCAGACTGGCCTTAAGCGGGGACCAATGTTGCGGGACATGGACGTCACCTTCCTGCCAAACCCCAAGTTCCAGCAATACGCCTGCGACTTGGCTGATAAAAACGGGATTCCTTACACCCGGTCAGTCAGAACTGGTGGCGGGCAAGACGGGGCGGCCATCTACTACGAAAACGGGGCCCCGACCATCGTGATCGGGATTCCGGTCCGCTATGAGCACTCCCCATACTGCTTCAGCAGCTACAAGGACTACAAGGCTGCTGTTGATCTGGCCTTGGCGATTATTAGAGATGTCGATGAGGAAAAGCTAGAATCCTTTAAAAGCTTTAATTAAGGGAACTTTTTACCTTGTTAACGCTTTAAGGATCTGCTAGACTAAATTAAGTCAAATTGAATAAAAGCTACTAGGGGAGCGAAAGCTGAGATGACGAAAGTCGACCCTTTGAACCTGACCAAGGTAATTCTTGCGCAAGGGAAGTGTTTCTTAAACATGATTTCAAACTCCTAGCCGGCAATTGTTGGATAGGAGTTTTTTTAATGCTTAGAAGAGAGAGCAAGTGGAATGTGAAGGCTATTATCTTGATGGCCTTGATTGGGATTATTATGGGGGTTATCTACACTTACGTCGTCAACCCCATCTACAATTCAGTTGAATTAGCCTTGAACCTTGTCGGCCTGGGGCCTTTAGCCGGGCAGATCTGCGCCGGTCTTTGGTACATGGCTGCGCCTTTGGCCATGTACTTCGTGCCAACCTTTGGCTCCGGGATTGTCGGGGAAACCCTGGCTGCTACGGTTGAAATGGCCTTCGGTGGCCAGTGGGGGGCAATGACCATCCTGCAAGGGCTGGTGCAGGGGGCCTGCAACGAAATCGGCTTCTTCCCGAAGAAGGAAAACTATGACCGCTTCGGCTGGGGCAGCTTGATTACCGGGGCAGTCTGCTGCGCGGTGGCCGGCTATGTAATGTCTTACTTAACTTACGGCTGGAGTGCCTACAAGCCAGCCCTCTTGATTGAAATGTTCATCGCCTGCATCATTTCTTCCATCGTCTTTGACGCGGTTTTGGTCAAGCTGATCACCAAGCTCTTTGACCGGGTCATGGCCAAGTAGTTTCGTAAAGTTATCATTTTTTTGATAAAAATAATCAAAAAAGCGTGACAAGCCCTCCTTAAAGTTGTATGATGAAAAACATTGTTAGTTATCTTTCAAGGGGGGAGCAAAATGACGCATTTAATTTTAAGCAGACCAAAGAAGATGAACCGGGCATACTGGAGCACGGTTGGCCTCTTGCTGGCCTTGATGCTGCTGACTGCCTGGATTGGCCTGCATACCTTTGCTTACCTAAATCTCTAAAATCAAAATTTGCCAGAAAAAACGCGTGAACTTGCAAGTTCACGCGTTTTTGTTTTCTTCAAAATATTGAGGTTATTTTGTTCCTCTTAGCCGTTGATAATGGACAAGAGCTTGGAGGAGACCATGTCGATGGCCACTTGGTTTTCCCCACCCTGGGGGATTATGATGTCGGCATACTTCTTGCTTGGCTCAACGAACTGGTTGTAGCTTGGCTTAACCGTAGTCAGGTACTGGGAGATGATCCAGTCGATTGACCTGCCCCGTTCCTGGGTGTCCCGCTGCAAGCGGCGGATGAAGCGGATGTCGTCGTCAGCGTCGACAAAAAGCTTGATGTCCATGAACTTCCGCAATTCTTCTGAAGCCAAAACCAGGATCCCTTCCAGGATGATGATGTCGGCTGGCTCAACATGAATAGTGTCCTTGGCCCGGGAGAGGATGTTGAAGTTGTAGGTCGGCAGTTCAATTGCCTTGCCATCCAGCAGGTCCTGCAGCTGCTCAATCAAGAGGTCAGTGTCGTAAGCATTGGGATGGTCGTAGTTGATCTTCTTGCGTTCATCCATGCTGAGGGCTGAATTGTCGTTGTAGTAGGCATCTTCAGTCAGAATGAGCACCCGGTCAGCTGGCAGGCGCTTGCTGATTTCCTTGGAGACTGTCGTCTTGCCTGAGCCTGACCCCCCGGCGATCCCAATGACGAGTGGTTTCTGCTTAGCCATTATTCTACCTCTTTTTCTGCTAAATCATTGCGGCGGAGGATGTCGCGGACTTTCGTGGTCAGCATGTCCAAAGCGACATCGTTGGCCCCGCCTTCTGGCACGATGATGTTGGCGTAGCGCTTGCTTGGCTCAACAAACTGGTGGTAGCTTGGCTTAACCGTGGCCAAGTACTGGTCGATGATTGAGTCAAAGGACCGGCCCCGTTCGGCCATGTCCCGGCGCTGGCGGCGGATCAAGCGGATGTCGTCGTCAGTGTCGACGAAGATCTTGATGTCCATCAAGTTCCGTAATTCTTCTGAGGCCAGAACCAGGATTCCTTCCAGGATGATGATATCAGCTGGCTCAACGTGGACCGTTTCCGGGCTGCGCAGGTGGGTGGTGAAGTCATAGATCGGCATCTCGATGGCTTTGCCATTCAGCAGGTCCTGCAGCTGGCTGATCAAGAGCTCGGTATCAAAAGCATCCGGATGGTCGAAATTAATTTTATTTCTTTCAGCCATGGACATTTCCGGGTGGTTCTTATAATAAGAGTCTTCCGTGATGATCCGGATCCGGTCGTTTTTGAACTGGTCATATAATTCGTGGGCAATGGTCGTCTTCCCCGACCCGCTGCCGCCGGCGATACCAATAATGATGGGGTGTTGCTTTTTTGACATTGTAAAACTCCTTTAGCTATTAATTATAGAGGCCAGCCGGGGCCGGGTCTAGTCAAACTGTGAAAAAACGGGCTTTAAAGCGGTTACTCGTTTCTAAAGTAGAAACAGTTGTTGCTAAACTAGGTAAAATCTACTATAATTAAGAATATCTCAGAAGAGGCAAAATGAAATTAAGAATGTTTGGGAAAGAAGTTAAGATAAGTAAGCAAGTTTCCCGGCTTTTTATTAAAAAGCTAAAAGGATGAAGTGGAACTGACAAAAGACTTGCACGAAAGCCTACTTTCTGGTAAATTTAATTAAAAATTAATCATGCTTAAATAAAAATAACCGCTTACGAAAGCAGAAGGGCAAGCTCACATCCCAGATGATTCGGCTCCTGCTTTTAAAAAGGACCGAAAGATCTGGCTGCTTTGCTAAAACAGAGCAAATAAACGAACTTTTACCAAAGGAGCCGCCTGTTTGATCAATACGGCTTAAGCCAAGAAAGCTGAGCCAAACCAACGGTGATTTAATTAAGCGCTAATAAAACGAGGAGGACCACTATGGCAGCAATTATCGAATTCAAGAAAGTCAACAAGTTCTACGGTGACTACCATGCCTTAAAAGACGTCAACTTAAGCATTAACGAAGGCGAAGTCGTTTCCATCATCGGCCCTTCTGGCGCGGGCAAGAGTACCTTGATAAGAACCATGAACGGCTTGGAAGGAATTTCTTCCGGCGTCTTGGAAGTGGACGGCTATGACCTGGGGGACAAGAAGACTGACTTGAACAAGATACGACGGAATGTCGGCATGGTTTTCCAGCACTTTAACCTCTACGAAAACCACACCGTCCTGGAAAATGTCATGCTGGCCCCAAGAATCGTTTTGCACCGGGACGAAAAGGAAAACCGGGAAATCGCTGAGAAGCTGCTCAAGCAAGTTGGCCTTTTGGACAAGGAAGACTCCTACCCAAGACAGCTGTCCGGTGGGCAAAAGCAGCGGGTGGCCATTGCGAGATCTTTGGCCATGAAGCCCAAGGTGCTCTTGTTTGACGAACCAACCAGTGCCCTTGACCCGGAAATGATCCAGGACGTTTTGGACGTCATGCAATCCATCGCCGCTGAAGGGATGACCATGGTGGTCGTGACCCACGAAATGGGCTTTGCCAGAGAAGTGTGCGACCGGGTCATCTTCTTTGAGCAGGGGCAAGTCTTGGAAGACTCCCACAACCCGAAGGACTTCTTTGAACACCCGCGCAACCTACGGGCTCAGGAATTCCTCAGCAAGGTAATTTACCACTAATAAAAGGGAAGGTAGCGGTTACATGAAACACACGAAACTATTCCGCAAAGTTGCCGCCCTGCTTTTTCTGTTGCTGACCACTGTTTCACTTTCCGCCTGTGCTGTTGAAAGTGACAACTCAGTGCGTGTCTACAACCACGTCAAGAGCAGCAAGACGATTACTTGGGGCGTCAAATTTGATACGGCTTTGTTTGGGATCAAGAGCGTCAAGACCAACAAGCTGGAAGGTTTTGAAATCGACCTGGCCCGCCTTTTGACCAAGGAGATCCTGGGCAAGGACGGCAAGGCAAAATTCATTGAAGTTGCGGCCCAAACCAAGATCCCGCAGCTTAAGAACAACAACCTGGACGCGGTTCTGGCCACCATGACCATCACGGATGAGAGAAAGAAGTCGGTTGACTTCTCCACTCCTTACTTTAAGGCGGGGACATCCCTCATGACCAAAACCAGCAGTCCAATCAAGTCGATCAAGGACTTAAACCACAAGGGCCGGGTGGCCATCGTGGTTAAGGGGACAACGGCTGCGGACGATATTGCCCGCCTGGCCCCCAAGGCCAAGATCCGCCAGTACAATGACTACGGTGCCTGCACCAATGCCCTCTTAGCCGGGCAAGGGGACGCGGTCGCCACTGACAACGGGATTTTGGCCGGGATTGCCGATCAGCAAAAGAGCCTGCACCTGGTTGGCGGCACAGTTGCCGTTGAACCTTACGGGATTGCCGTTGAAAAGGGGCAGACCAAGATGCTGGAAGCTATCAACAAGGCTTTGAAGGAAGCTAAGGCAGACGGCAGCTACCACAAGCTTGTCAAGAAATGGTTTGGCAACATTCCAGGATTCAGTGTTAAGGAGGCTGAATATTAATGTTGAATTTACTTGGAGCAAACTGGTCCACCTTTTTGCTCGGTTTTTGGAATACGATTCTCTGCAGTCTGATTTCCTTGTTTTTCAGTTTGATCATCGGATCCGGCTTTGCCATCCTGGAAACCGTGCCTAACAAGTTCTGGCGCGGGGTTGCCAAGGTCTATGTCGAAATCTTCCGGAACATTCCCTTGCTGGTTGTCACCATGGTCTTTTACCTGGTTTTGCCAACTTACACGCCGCTGAAGCTGACTGGCTTCCAGGCAGGGACAATCGGCTTGTCCATTTACTCATCAGCTTTTATCGCTGAAACTGTCCGCTCCGGGATCCAGTCCGTCGGGACCGGCCAGATGGAAGGGGCCCGGTCAAACGGGATGACCTACTGGCAGGCCATGCGCTACGTTATCCTGCCCCAGGCCTTCAGAATCGTGATTCCGCCATTGGGCAACCAGCTTGTCAACTTGATCAAGAACTCCAGCATCCTGGCTTTCGTAGCCGGCTTTGACTTGATGTACCAAGGGGACATCGTGGCATCCAATACTTTCCAGACCATCCCAAGCTATGTCTTGGTCAGCCTGTTCTACCTGGTTTTGACCCTGCCGCTCAGCTACTACATGCAGTATCTGGAAAAGAAGGGCGTTTAGGAGGCACATAAATGGAAAATCTTACAGAAGCATTATCCTGGATCAACCTCCGCTTTTTGCTGCAGGGTTTCTGGGTCACGATCGAAGTTTCAGTGATTTCAATCATCTTGAGCTTTGTGATCGGCCTGGCCCTGGGTCTGATCCGCTTTACCAGAATCGACGCCAAGACCACCCGGATTTCCAAAGTGGTCGGGGTGATCATCGACATCATCAGAAACCTGCCGCTTTTGCTGATCATCTTCTTCTCCTACTTTGGCCTGCCGGTCATGGGGATCAGAGTTGATGCCGTCCAGGCTTCAGTAATTGCCATGGTGGTCTTTGAATCAGCCATGATCGCGGAAGTTGTCCGCTCAGGGATCATGGCCGTCGACCCTGGCCAGATGGAAGGGGCCCGGTCAAACGGGATGACCTACATGCAGGCCATGACCCACGTGGTTTTGCCCCAGGCCCTGACCAAAATGATTCCGGCCCTTTTGTCCCAGTTCGTGTCCTTGATCAAAGATACTTCCCTGGCCACGATCATCGTTTTGCCGGAACTGCTCTACCACGCTGAAATTATTTACAACCAAAACACCAATTACATGATTCCGATGTACCTGGCCGTGGCAGTAATGTACTTTATCATCTGCTTTGCCCTGTCCAGCTTTGCCAACTACTTGAGCAAGCGCATCAAGTACTAAGCACGAAGGAACCAAACCGCGTTTATTGCCGAGGAGAAAAAATGGCACGTAAACTGAGGGAGCTGACCGCCTTTATGGCGGTCTTGCTGTTATCATTAGTTTTTACCGCTTGTTCACACAGTCAATCTAGCAGCACCTATGACCGGGTTAAGCAAACAAACACCATCACCTGGGGGATGCGAGCCGACACCCGCCTGTTCAGCATGATGGACGTGGACAGCAGCAAGGCCACCGGCTTTGAAGTCGACCTGGCCCGGGCTGTTACCAAGCAGATCCTTGGTCCTAAAGGCAAGATGAAAATTGAATACATCAGTGAAAAGTCCCGGATCATGGATCTCAAGATCGGCAACGTCGATGCTGTCATGGCTACCATGACCAACACACCCGATCGGCGCAAGATCATCAATTTTTCCGACACTTACTTCATGGCTGGGGAAACCTTGATCGTGCCGAAAAAGAGCAAGCTGAACTCCATCAAGGATTTCAACAACTCCAAGTACTCCATTGCCGCCGTTAAGGGGTCGACCGCTGACAGCGACGTCCACAAGTACGCCCCGAAGGCCCGGGTCATCTTCTATGATGACTATGGTTCTTGCTACAATGCTTTAAAGGCCGGCAAGACCAACGCCATGGTCAGCGACAACGCCGTTTTGGCCGGCTTGATTTCTGATGACAAGGACAAGTTCAAGATGCTGCCTGATACCTTTACGGTTGAACCATACGGGATCGGCATCAAGAAGGGGGAAGACAAGTTTACGGCTGAGGTCAACCAGGCCTTGAAAGTACTCCGGAAGAACGGGACTTACGCCCGCTTGATGAAGAAGTGGTTCAATGGCGTGCCTGGCTTCAACATCAAGTCCTCTTCCCGCTTGAAGGCAAGCGAATAATTTTTACCAACTTAAGCAGTGTGTTCGACTTTGAACCCGCTGCTTTTTTAGTTCCAGGTAAAATTATGTTAAAAAATAGATTTTTGCCTAGAAAAAGAAGCCGAAGGGGCAGATTTTTTGTACAATTGAAATAGGTGACTTAGCGCTTACAGCTGAGCTTTTAAGCTCATTTAAAATTATTTGAAAGCAACCAGAGGAGAGACATATGAGTAAAAGACAATTTGGTCTAATTTACATATCATCATACCAGGCGCGCCTGTTCATCGTTGACTTGAAGAGACTGGCCATCATTGAACAGTTGAGTTCGGCCCAGTTCGTCCAAGGGGGGAAAAAGTTTGAAGTTTATGAAAACGAACTGCCCCGCTTGACTGATGCCTTGATCGGCTTCAAGCGAAAAATCGCGGAATATGGGATCGACAACTACAAGGTTTACGGTAACCGGCAGCTTTTGGACAAGATTTCTGCCCGCTACCTGGCCGACCAGATCAAGGTCAGAACCGGCCTGGAAATCGAATGGCTGAACGGGGCCCAGATCGCCTACTACAAGATCATTGCCGGAATGGCCCTGCCGCAGTTCTCAGAACTGGCGGATGATGAATTTACTTACCTGCTCAGCATGGGCAGTGCCATGATCAACCTCACCTTGTTCAAGGGCCAGCACTACCTGTCAACCTGGAACTTTGCCCTGGGCCCGGAAGAAATTGAAGAAATGGCCGCTATGACTCGGGACACGCCAAGCGACCCGATCGACATCATCGGCGACTACATCTCCCGCAAGCTGGTCAGCTTCAAGACCATTGAGAAGCCGACTGGCAAGGCCCGGATCATCATCCAGCACGTCTCCGGCCGAGGCGAGCAGAGCCTGCGGCCCCAAGAAAAGGACCGGGTCATCGACCTCAAGCAGTTTGCCGGCGTTTACTCTGACTTCAGAGAAGCCCCGGACCAGTACCTTATGGAAAAATACGAGCTGGATACCGACTCTTTGGCCCGGATGAAGCCGACCATTGTTTTGATCAACCAGCTGGTTAAGATTATCAAGCCGCACACGATGACTTTGACCCAGTCTTCAGCCATCACCGGTTTGATGATCCAGGAAGCCGCCAGATTGAAGTACCGGCCAGATGAATACTCAACCATCGTTTTGACGGCGACCAAAAATATTGCTCGCCGCTACGAATCAGGCGGCCAGCACATCAACCTGTCCAACAAGTTTGCCCTGCATATTTTTGACCGCCTGGCCCATGCCGGCATGGTTGACCGCCGCGACCGGCAATTACTGGAAATCGCGGCCCGCCTGCACGACATCGGCAACTTCGTCAATTTCCACAACCACTACGAGCACGCTGCCTACATCGTGGGGGCCAACCAGATCATCGGCCTGTCTGACCGGGAAAACGAAATGCTCTTGAGCATTTTGAAGCACCAGGACATCACCAACTTGAACGCTGATGAACGTGAATATCGCCACCTTGACCCGGCCCTGCAGGTCCGGGTAGCTAAGTTGGCTGCCATCCTGCGCCTGGCCAACAGCCTGGATGCTTCCCGCAAGCAGAAGATCAGCAAGATCGTGGTTTCCATCAAGGATGAGAAAATGCTGATCACGGTGACCAGCAAGCGGGACCTGACCTTGGAACGCTGGGTTTTTGAAAAGAATGTCAATTTGGCTGAAGCAGTCTTCGGCATGAAGATTGCCATGAAGCAGAAGAGGGGAAAGTAAAAAATGACAATTGCCAAGAACAAAAAAAAGTTTACCGATCCTAGTTATTATGCCAACCGGGAACTGAGCTGGCTGGACTTCAATGACCGCTGCCTGGACGAAGCCAGAAACCCGGATGAGCCGCTTTTGGAAAGAGCCAACTTCCTGGGGATCACCCAGTCCAACGTTGACGAATTCTACATGGTCCGGGTGGCTTCCTTGAGCAAGCTGGTAGCCGCCGGGGTCAAAAGCCACGATGCCAGTGGCCTTACGCCACTTGAACAATTGACGGCCATCAACCATAAGGAACACGAAGTGGTTGAAAAGCGCTACTCAACTTACTCCCGGTCATTGCTGCCGCTTTTGCGCAAGAACGGGATCAACATTTTGGAAAGTGATGAACTGTCTGAAGACCAGGAAGAATACATCCGCCGTTACTTCTCAAACGAACTCTACCCGGTTTTGACCCCGATGGCTGACGACCAGTCCCGGCCATTCCCGTTCATCAACAACGACTCCTTGAACATCGCCCTGCGCCTTAAGGACCGGGAAAGCGGTGAGCACAAGTTTGCCACGGTCAGAGTGCCGAACATCTTCCCGCGCCTGGTTAAATTGCCAGATGGCGATAATGACTTCATCATGCTGGAAGACATTATCAAGGTCTTTGCCGACCGCCTCTTTGATGGCTACGAAATCCGCCAGGCAGCCTGCTACCGGGTAACCCGGGACATGGATTTGGACGTTTCTGAAAGCGACACTTCCGACTTCCTTTTGGCGGTTAAAAAGCAGCTGGAAGACCGGGAACACGGGCACGTGACCCGGCTGGAAGTGGAAAGCAGCATGAACACCAAGCTGCTCAAGCACTTGATAAAGCGACTGAACGTCGATGAAGGCAGCGTCTTCAGCATCAACGGTCCAATCGACTTGACCTTCCTCAAGAAGCTGCCAGGGATGGTGGAAGGCCATGAAGACCTCCGCTACAAGCCAATGCAGGCCTTTGTTGACCCGGCTTTAAGAAGTGACCACAATATTTTTGACTCAATCCGGGAAAAGGACTACCTGGTGCAGCACCCATATGACAGCTTTGACGCTGTTTTGAACTTCGTCAAGCAGGCCGCCAAAGACCCAGATGTTCTGGCTATCAAGATGACCTTGTACCGGGTTTCCGGCAACTCCCCGATCATCAAGTACCTGGGCCAGGCGGCTAAAGCTGGCAAGCAGGTGACGGTTCTGGTGGAAGTCAAGGCCCGCTTTGACGAATCAAACAACGTGCACTGGGCCAGAACCCTGGAACAGATGGGCTGCCATGTTATCTACGGGCTGGTGGGCTTGAAGACCCACACCAAGGTAACCCTGGTTATCCGCCGCGATGAAGACGGGATCCGCCGCTACCTGCACTTGGGGACTGGTAACTACAATGACGTTACCGCCCACTTCTACACTGACTTAGGCCTCTTTACCTGCGACCGGGATCTGGGCGTTGACGTGACTAATCTCTTCAACATGCTGTCCGGCTACTCCAAGCCGCCTTACTTCAGCGAGCTGCGGATTTCACCAAAATTGATCCGCCAGTTCATCTATGAAAAGATCAACAACGAAATTGCCATTGCCAAGGCTGGCCGGCATGCTGAGATCCACATGAAGATGAACTCCCTGTCTGACCCGGAGGTGATCGCCAAGCTCTATGAAGCTTCCGCGGCCGGGGTTAAGATCCACTTGATCGTCCGGGGGATCTGCTGCTTGAAGACGGAAATCCCAGGCGTCAGCGACAATATCGAAGTACACTCAATCGTCGGCCGCTTCCTGGAACACAGCCGGATCTACTACTTCTACAATGACGGCAAGGAAGACGTTTACCTGGCCAGCGCCGACATGATGCGGCGGAACTTGGACCGGCGGGTGGAAACCCTATTCCCGGTTTTGCAAGAAGACTTGCGGGAAAGAGTTTTGGATATTTTTGCCAAGATGTGGCAGGACAATGTCCAGGCCCGAATCCTGCACAAGACCGAATGGGTGCACGCTGACCGGCGGGGACAGACCCCATTCAACAGCCAGGAATACTTCATCGCTGAAGCCGATGAAAAGGTTCGGATCGTTAAAGAAGAGGAAGAAGAAGAGAAGGCGAAGAAGAAGGACGCTTTTGAAGCTATGAAGCCGCAGGAAAGCGAATTGGAAGACGACGAAAAGTAGGCTGAAAGATGGAAAAAGACCGCCACGAAATCGAAACTTTTAAAATCGATCAAATGTTTATCGGTGACAGCCAGGAAGAACTGATCAAGCAGGGAGAAGGCCGCCGTAAGGAACATCCAATTGCGGCGATCAGCACTTTCAACCCGGTCAAGCGGGACGTGTTTCAATTGATCAAGCTGACTGAGGAGAAAATGATTCCCGAGCTTTTGGGGATGCGGCACAAGCGGATGATGCAGAATCCCTTTTCCTACTTCCGGGCCACGGCCGGAATCATGGAAAAGGACCTGCGCCAGTTTCCAGACGGCCAGTCCCATATCCCGGTAATCATTTGCGGGGACTCCCACCTAACCAATTTCGGCTTCTTCGCTTCCCCGGAGCGCCAGCTTTTGTTTGGCTTGAACGATTTTGACGAGGCCCGGATTGGCAACTGGGAATTTGACCTTAAGCGCCTTTTGACCAGCGTGGTTTTGACCGGCCGGATCAATGGCTATCCTAAAGAGCAGCTGGACGGGATTTTGGCAGAAAGCGTCCACTCTTACCGGCGGGGAATCAAGTACGCCAATTCCTTGCCCCTGCTTGAGCGCTTTAATTTGTCTTATAGCGTTGATGACCTTTTAGGTCAAATGACGGACAATGAGCAAATGAAGCGGGTTCTCTTGAAGGTAGCGGACCGGGCACCGAAGAACAATTCTGATGCCGTGGTCAAGAAGTTTACGGAAAAGACCGAAGACGGGCGCTTGCGCTTTAAGGAAAACCCGCCCCGGGCCCGGAGTGTTTCCCAGAATGTTTATGCCGAGCTTATGGCAGGCCTGGAAGATTACCAGAAGAGCGTAACTGACGACATCCGGGTCCTTTTGATCAATTATGAAGTGACCGACATCATCCGCTACAGCGTGGGCGTCGGCAGCTGGGGAACCCGCTGCTATCTGGCCCTGCTCACTGGCAAGGACGGCAGCCACCTGGTCTTGCAGATCAAGGAGGCATTGCCGCTTCGCTACAACTTGTCTGCTTTGACGGTTGAGGAAAGCCAGGCCCAAGGCAAGGGGGAAGGCAAGCGGATCATTACCGCCCAGCGGGTTTTGCAGACCTACCATGATCCTTTCTTAGGGGCCATGGAAGCTGGCGGCAGAAGCTTTTACGTCCGTCAGTTCCGGGACATGAAGGACTCGATTGACCCGCTCAATCTGGACCAGGAAAGCTTCTCTGCCTACTGCAACATGTGTGCCTTCATTTTGGCCATTGCCCATTACCAAAGCCCGACAGCGCCGATGATTTACGGCTATGTCCACAAGCAAAAAGAGCTGGACACGGGCCTGGCTCATTGGGCCGTCAAGTATGCCGACCAGATGGAAGCCGACTATGCCCGCTTTGCCAAATACCTGCAAGGCGAGGAAGATGAAAAATGATCAATGAAGAATTGACCGACCTGGACCGGGTGGAACTGACCAAGCTGTCTTATGAGGCGCTGAATGTGGGCGAGACAGTTGTAGTCGCCGGCAAAAAAATCGGGCAATTGACCTGGGACGTTTACGCCAAGGACGGAATGCAGGCTTTTTTGATCGAAAACAACAATGAGATTACAGTCTTGTTCAAGGGCTCTTATGGCTTTAAGAAGGGCAACGCGACAACCTGGCGGGACGAGTGGCTGAACACCAACTGGCCGATTTTTCTGGCCATGCTGACTAATCAAAGGCAGGTGCCCAGCGCCTTGGTTACGGCCAGCCGCTATCTTAACCGCTGGCTGGAGGAATTCCCGGATGGTCATTTTTACATCTACGGGCATTCCCTGGGGGCGATCAATGCTGAATACGCTCTGGCTAATTGCCGCTTTCCAGATCAGATCGCTGCTGCTTATCTCTATGAAGGCACCAATATCTGGCGCCTTTTGACTCATAAAGAGCGGCAGCTGCTGGCCCAGCTGCGGGGCAGAATCAATACTTATGTTGATATCTATGACCCGGTGACTTTGGGCTATACGGCCAGCAAGCGGATGGTGGGCAAGCTGCACTATGTCGACAGCCTGCCCATGAACCCGGTCAAGCAGCACATGTGGGGCGGCTACCGCTTTGACCAAGCGGGGAATTTGCTGGAAAAAGAAGTGGACCAGCGTTTTCTGGACTCCAGCAAAATGCAGCAGGCTTTTTTGAGCCGGACCGGGCGGATGGCCAATTACTTGAGGTATCGCCGGAATCTGCAAGCTGACTGGCAGAAGGAGTCTGACCAGCGGGCCGAACAGATCGGAGAAGAATTGTTCAACCACAGCTTTTTGCAAGATTTCAATGACCGAGACAAAAATTCAAAAGATGGTAAAGGCGGGTCCTAGGGCCTGCCTTTTTCTGTATAATTTTCCTTAGATGGATTAATGTGAAGCAGAAAAGAGGAGCATGAAATGAAGATTGAAGAAGTGCTGGCAAAGCAGCTGCTGGCAGAAGACCCAAGCATCGAACGCTTTGAGGAAGATTTTTACGGGGACTTTTACGACTATTTTGTCAACTTTCTGAAGTTTAAGTGCCTCAGTCAAGGTAAGGACCTGGCCAGCCTGGAAAAGCGGAAACTGGTTTTGTACCTGGATTTGTTCAACTCCCAGGACTTCCCGGGCTGGAAGGCTTACCGTTACAAGTTAGTCTTTGACAGCCAGCTGAACTTTTTAGCGGCGGAGTCAGACTTCACCCTCAGCGCTCTTTGCCGGGACTTGCGGGGGCGGGTGGATCAGCTGAGCGACTACGAGGCTGTCAGAAGCCAGGCCTTAGCTTCTTTGGCAGAACGTTTTGATTCCAAGAATCCAGACCCAAATACCAGGATCCAGAACTTTAACGTTGTCCTGGCCGACCTTTACGACCGCTATAATCTCAGCCGCTTCAAGACGGCCTACCAGTTGGTCGGCTAAAGCGCTTTTTTAAAAGGACGGGAATAGTTATAATTGACTTAGAATTAAAGTTAAGGAGAAAATGCTATGAAAAAGATCGTAGTAATCGGGTCCAGCAACGTGGACACGACCCTGCATGTAGAAAACTTCCCCAAGCCAGGCGAAACCATCAACGCCCACAAGGTCAGCGAGGCTGGCGGCGGCAAGGGGGCCAACCAGGCAGTCGCGGCTGCTAAGAGCGCGGCTGAGACCATCTTCATCTCTAGAGTCGGCGAAGACTCCTATGGGAGCTGGATGAAAGAGCAACTGGCCGGCTACGGGGTCAAGACTGACTATGTCTTGCCAACCGCTGGCGTTAAGACTGGCCATGCCTACATTACCTTGAACGCGGAAGGGCAAAACGACATTATCATCGACCATGGGGCCAACTACAGCTTGACTGAAGCCGACGTTTTGGCGGCTAAAGACGTCATTGAAGCTGCTGACTGCGTCATCGCCCAGCTGGAAACCCCACTGGAAGCAACAACAGCCGCCTTCAAGCTGGCTAAGGCGGCCGGCAAGGTAACTATCTTGAACCCAGCTCCTGCGATCAAGGACCTGCCAGCTGACCTCTTGGCCGTGACTGACTTGATCACGCCAAACGAAACGGAAAGTGCCCTGCTGACTTCTTTGCCAGTTGTAGAAGAGGCTGACCTGGAAAAGAACGCGGCCAAGCTGCATGAACTGGGCGTTAAGCATGTGATCATCACCTACGGCAGCAAGGGGGCCTACCTGTCTTCCCCAGTCTTTACCGGTCTTGTACCAGCCTTTAAGGTCAAGTCGGTGGACACGACGGCGGCTGGCGATACCTTCTTAGGCTTTTTGGCCGGATCCTTGGCCAGCGACTTCAGCAACCTGCATGAGGCTGCCCGCTTTGCCAACCGGGCGTCGTCTTTAGCCGTGCAGAAGATGGGGGCCCAGCCTTCTATCCCGGACCGGGCCAGCGTTGCGTCTGCGTTAGCTGAGTAAAGGATGGGTGACTAGATGATTATTGCACCCTCAATTCTCAACGCGGACAACCTGCACTTAGGCCAGCAGATCCAGGAAGCAGCTGACAGCGGGATCCGCCGCTTCCACATCGACGTGATGGACGGACATTTCGTGCCCAACCTGTCATATGGTCCCCAGCTGGTCAGTGATTTTAAAAAGCAGTTCCCGAACCTGACCGCGGAAGTCCACCTCATGAGCAACAACCTGCCTGACCTTTTACCAGCCTTTGTTAAAGCGGGCAGCGACTTGATTGAAATTCACTATGAAGCCGACTACCCAAACCGAATTGACCACTGGTTGGACTACTTAAAGGAAAATGGCGTCTCCTGCGGGTTAGTCCTTAGTCCAGATACTGACATTAAGGTGCTGGAGCGCTACAAGGACAAGCTTGACCAGGTTCTCTTGATGACGGTCTATCCGGGCTTTGGCGGGCAGAAGTTCATGGAAGAAGCAGCAGACCGGATCAAGGCCGCCCGGGCAATTCTGCCAGATCTTCCGATCGAAGTAGACGGCGGGATCAATGCTCAGACAGCGGAAATCGCCAAAGAGGCCGGAGCTGATGTTTTTGTGGCGGGCTCTTATATCTTCGGCCGTGACTCAGTGGCTAAGCAGGTAGCTGAGCTGACAAGCATTTTGGAAAAATAGCGGAGGCAAAAAATGGACCAAGCAAAGCAAGATGGATTGAAAAAGGCTGCTGCCAAGAAAGCAGCTGCCTTGGTGGAAGACGGGATGGTTTTAGGCGTCGGCACCGGGTCAACGGTGAAGTTCTTCATCGATGAACTGGGCAAGAAGAAAGCAGCAGGCTTGACTCTTAAGGCAGTCGTGACCACCTCCAGCCGCAGTCAAAAGCAGCTGGAAGGCTATGGCTTTACTGTCAGCCCCCTCAGTGAAGTTGACCAGGTTGATTTAACGGTTGACGGGGCCGACAGAGTGGACAAGCAGTTAAACGGGATCAAGGGAGGCGGGGCCGCCTTGACCTTGGAAAAGAACGTGGCCGTCAACTCCAAGAAGAATGTCTGGATCGTAGACGAAAGCAAGGTGGTTGACCACCTCAGCGGCTTTGCCCTGCCAGTGGAAGTTTTGCCGATCTCCTGCATGCAGGTGGAAAAGCGCCTGGCAGATGAAGGGCTTAAGCCGGAATTCCGTTTAACGGAAGATGGTCAGCGCCTTAAGACCCACTATGGTAACTACATTCTGGACCTCAAGCTGGACCGGATTCCGGTGCCAAGTGGTCTGGCTGACTACCTGGACCATACGGTCGGGGTAGTTGAGCACGGCCTCTTTTTAAACATCTGCGACCAGGTCATCATCGCCCGCGACAACGGGGAGATTGAAGTCCGCAGCCGCTAAAGAAATTTTTTGGAAAAGAAGCAACCGCTTCTTTTCTTTTTATTTGCCGGGTGAAATGATAGAATAAAGCTATTCTGAATAATGGAGAACGATTAATGAACAAGAAACCCTTAATTATTTCAACTGATCCCGGGATCGATGACGCGGTCTGCCTAACGATCGCCCTGTTCGCCAAGGAACTGGACGTGAAGCTGATCGTGCCAACGTGGGGCAACGTTTCTTTGGAGAAGACTTTGAACAACACCCTGCGCCTGCAGGCCTTCCTGGGCACTAAGGTCCCAGTTGTGGCCGGGGCCAAGTTGCCTTTGGTCAAGGAAGCCATCGATGCTTCTGAAGTCCACGGGGCCAGCGGGATGGGCGGCTTTGACTTCCCGGAAGCTAACCAGAGCCTTTTGGTAGAAGGCTTAGCCGCGACCAAGATCCACGAAGTAGTCAGCCAAAGCCCGGAAAAGGTGACCTTGATGCAGATCGGGCCAGCCACGGACTTTGCCCTTTACTTCCGCCAATATCCGGAAGACCTGGACAAGATCGACCGCCTTTACATCATGGGTGGAGCCCTGGGCCGTGGCAACTACGGTCCTTACGACGAATATAACGTTTCCGGGGACCCGGAAGCAGCCAAGATCGTCTTTGACTTGGGCGCCAAGGGCCTGGACATCTACGTGGCTCCTTTGGAAGTCGGCAACCAGGCCTTCGTTGACGCGGCCAGCCTGGAAGAAATCAAGGCTTTGGGCCGGGTCGGGGAAATGATCTACGGGCTCAACTCTCAATATGAATTAAACGACGCTGACGCCGATTCTGGCAAGCGGATCTATGACGCCTTGACGGCTGCCATGCTGCTGGCGCCGGACCTGTTTGAAGTCAAGGAAGCTTACGTGGCGGTAGACACCAAGGGCCCTTACACTTACGGGGCTTCAGTCATGGACTTTGAAGGCTTCTTTGGCCAAAAGGCCAACGCCAAGATCGCGGTCAAGGTTGACCGCCAGGCCTTCAAGGACTGGTTCCTGGCTGCAATCGCGCAAGCAAAGTAGGTGGCTGAATGGCTGATTATGTTTACCGGACGGTCATGCTTGACATCAAACGCCGGATTTTAGCGGGCGAATATGAAGGGATGCGGCTGCCCGACGAGCGCAGCCTGGCCGAACAGTATCAGGTCAGCCGGTCGTCGATGAAGCGGGCTCTGGAACTTCTTGCCCAGCAAGGCATCGTTTTTAAGAAGCGGGGCAGCGGGACTTTTATCAACCCCTTGTATTTGAAGAACCAGGCCATGTTCCGCTATGAAGGGTCCAACCTGGGCTTGACGGACAGCTTTTTAGCGCCAGGCAAGAAGCAGGGGATTAAGCTGCTGGAATTCAAGGTGGTCAAGGCCAGCCCGGAAACGGCCCAGGACCTCTTCTTGAGTGAAAATGACTTTGTCTACCAGTTCAAGCGCCTCCGCCTTTTGGACGGCCAGCCCTTCTTGATTGAAGAAGGCTTCGTGCCGATCAAGATCCTGCCGGAGCTTAAAGAAGAGATTCTGCAGGGGTCCTTGTTCAACTACCTGGAAGACGCGCAAAACAAGGCGGTCACCCGGTCTTATTTGACCATTACGGTTTCCCCTTCAAGCGCGGAAGACCAAGAAGCGCTGCAGCTCAAGGCCACTGAGCCGGTTGGCGTGATGGACGGGATCTTCTTTTTGGATGACGGCACGCCATTTGAAGTCTCCAGCATGCGGGTTCACTACAAGTACATGCGCTTCAACAGCTTTGTCAATTTGAATTAAGAGTAAATAAAGCGGACAGGTATACCTGTCCGCTTTATTTTTCACTTTTTCTATCTTTTCTATCTTCTGTCTTTTCTTCTTTGCAAAGTATTTTAAGGATTTGCAAAATTGGTAGGATCCAATTATCAGATTGATTGACTTATTTTTTGTAAATGGTATGATTGAAACAAGTAAAACAGAGAGTTCCTCAAAGGAGTAAAAAGATGACAGCAGATTACGATTCAAAAGAATACTTAAAGAGCGTCGACGCTTGGTGGCGGGCCGCCAACTACTTGTCAGTCGGCCAGTTGTTCCTGCTCAAGAACCCCTTGCTTAAGGAAGAACTGACGGCAGACGACGTCAAGATCAAGCCGGTTGGCCACTGGGGCACGATCGCGCCGCAGAACTTTATCTACGCCCACTTAAACCGGGTTATCAAGAAGTATGACTTGAACATGTTCTACATCGAAGGTTCCGGTCACGGCGGCCAGGTGATGGTTTCCAACTCATACCTGGACGGGTCTTACTCTGAAATCTACCCGGAAATCAGCCAAGACGAAGCCGGGATGACCAAGCTCTTCAAGCGCTTCAGCTTCCCGGGCGGGGTAGCTTCCCACGCGGCTCCGGAAACCCCGGGTTCAATCCATGAAGGCGGGGAACTGGGCTACACTTTGTCGCACGCGACTGGCGCGATTCTGGACAACCCGGACGTGATTGCCGCCGCTGAAATTGGTGACGGGGAAGCTGAAACCGGCCCGCTGGCTGCTGGCTGGTTCTCCAACCGCTTCATCAACCCGGTCAAGGACGGAGCTGTCTTGCCAATCCTGCAGGTTAACGGCTTTAAGATTTCCAACCCAACCATTACTGCCCGCATGAGCGATGAAGAACTGACCAAGTACTTTGAAGGCATGGGCTGGAAGCCTTACTTCGTTTCAACTTTCAAGGGCGGCCGCTTTGACGGGATGAAGGATATTGACCAGATCCATGAGGAAATGGCCAAGACCCTGGATGCCATCATTGAAGACATCAAGGCTATTCAAAAGAATGCTCGTGAAAACGGCGATGAATCATTTGCCCACTGGCCGCTCTTGATCTTCCAATGCCCGAAGGGCTGGACTGGTCCTAAGGCCGATTTGGACGGCAACCCGATTGAAAACTCCTTCCGGGCCCACCAGATTCCGCTTCCGGTTGACCAGAAGCACATGGACCACAAGGAACTGTTGCTGGACTGGCTGAAGAGCTACAAGCCGGAAGAACTGTTTGACGAAACCGGCTACCCGACTGACTTAGTCCTGCAAAACGCGGTTCATGGTGACCAAAGAATGGCTATGAACCCAGTCACTAACGGGGGGATCAATCCTAAGCGCTTGAACCTGCCAGACTGGCGCGACTTTGCCTTTGAAGTTGGCAAGCCGGGCTCCAAGGACGCCCAGGATATGGTGGAATGGGCCAAGTACCTGACCAAGGTGGCAGAACTGAACCCGACTACTTTCCGGGGCTTTGGCCCGGACGAATCCAAGTCCAACCGCTTGTTTGACTTCCTGGACGGCGAAAAGCGGCAATGGGAAAGTGAAATCCACGAACCAAACGATGAAAACCTGGCTGCGCAAGGCCGTTTGATTGACTCACAATTGTCAGAGCACCAAGATGAAGGGATGCTGGAAGGCTACGTTTTGACTGGCCGCCACGGCTTCTTCGCTACTTACGAAGCCTTTGGCCGGGTGGTTGACTCCATGCTGACCCAGCACATGAAGTGGCTGCGGAAGGCTAAGGAACAATACTGGCGCCGCGATTACCCATCATTGAACTTTGTAGCTACGTCAACTGTCTTCCAGCAGGACCACAACGGCTACACCCACCAGGATCCAGGTCTTTTGACCCACTTGTTTGAAAAGAACCGGCCGGACATGATTCATGAATACCTGCCAGCCGACACCAACACTTTGCTGGCTGTAGCTGATAAGGCCTTCCGTGACCGGGAAGGGATCAACCTGCTGGTAACTTCCAAGCAGGAACGGCCGCAATGGTTCACTCCTGAAGAAGCCGCCAAGCTGGTTGACAAGGGCCTGGGCTACATCGACTGGGCTTCAACTGACAAGGATGCCAAGCCGGACGTGGTCTTCGCTTCAACTGAAACTGAACCGACCATGGAAACCCTGGCAGCGATCGATATCCTGCACCAGAACTTCCCAGACTTGAAGATCCGCTACATCAACGTGGTTGACGTGATGAAGCTGATGGCGCCAAAGGATAACCCAGCTGCTATTTCCCAAGAGGAATTCGACCGCCTCTTCCCAACTGACGTGCCAACCATTTTTGCATGGCATGGCTACAAGACCATGATGGAATCCATCTGGTTTGCCCGCAAGCGTTACAACGTTTCAATTCACTGCTATGAAGAAAATGGTGACATTACCACGGCATTTGACATGCGGGTCTTGAACCACCTTGACCGTTTCGACCTGGCCAAGGACGCGGTTGAACAAATCCCAGCCTTGAAGGACAAGAGTGCTGCCTTCATTGACAAGATGGACAGCCTGCTGTCTAAGCACCACGCTTACATCCGGGACCACGGTGAAGACATTCCAGAAGTAACTTCTTGGAAGTGGACTGGCCTGGACAAGTAAGAGCATATATAATTCCAAAAAAATTATTAAATTGTCGTTCCGCGAGGGACGGCATTTTTCTTTTGGCTAGCTAAAAAAGCGAAAACATGGTAAAACAGGTCGGGATTCCCGCCTCCTTTTCACTGACCTGCCCCGGATGAAAAAGGGGGACGTCTTCTACGTCCACAATCTGGGTCAGACCCTGGCCTACAAGGTGGACCAGATCGAGGTCATCAAGCCGACCCAGGTCGACCAGCTCAAGATTGTCAAGGGCAAGGACCTCTGCACCTTGATGACCTGCACTCCTTACATGATCAACACTCACCGTTTGCTGGTTACCGGTCACCAGATTCCTTACAATCAAAAGGCCGAAGCCAAGGCTAAGGAGAGAATCCGGAACCGCCTCTTCTGGAACATCATCGCCATCCTTTTACCGGTCTTGGCGATCATCATCTTCATCTGGCACAAGAAGCGGAAGAAGAAGCAGGCTAAGGCAGACAAGGAAAAAGAACAAGAATAAGCAGGTAAAACGGGCCGTCCGGATTTTCCCGGACAGCCCGTTTAATATTTTCCGGGATTAATGTAGTTCGTGAAAAAAACTCTGCAAATGATGATAGAATAAAGGTAAATAGTTCAATTGGAGTAATAGGTGAATTACAGTGACGACAACACAAATCTGGATTAATTTACTAGCAATCGGTGTGATCTTTGTTTTTGCCTCCTTCTTTGTCGCGGCGGAGTTTGCCTTGGTGCAAGTCCGGCCCAGCCAGCTGGAGGACATGATTGCCAACGGGCAGGGGAACGTGAAGAAACTTAAGCGGGCCCTGCACATGTCGCAAAATTTAAATGAGTACCTGTCAACCACCCAGGTTGGGACTACCTTGGTCGGGGTTATCCTGGGCTGGTTCGGGGCGGACACCATCGCCAGCATTTTTGAAAGGCTGCTGGCCCTGACCCCCATATCCAAAAATCTGGTCAACTCAGTCGGAGCCTTGATCGGGGTCATTGCCTTGACCTACTTGGAAGTGGTTTTGACGGAAGTCGTGCCGAAAAATATCGCCATCGATGCTCCGGTTAAGATGCTGATGTGGATCGTCAATCCCCTCCAGCTCTTCCACACCTTGGTTTATCCCTTTGTCTGGCTTTTGAACGTCAGCTCCTCTGGCATCTTAAAGATGCTGGGCTTTAACCCGGCCGATGAAGAAAACCAGGTCTACTCCCAGTCAGAAATCATCCGCTTGAGCAAGAACGCGGTGCATGGCGGTGCTCTGGACAAGGAAGACTTGACCTATATGGAAAGAGCCTTCCAGCTGAACGACAAGACGGCTAAGGACATCATGACTGACCGGACCCGGCTGACAGTTTTAGATGCCAGCGAAAACATCAAGACTGCCCTGGACAAGTATCTGGAAGACGGCTACAGCCGCTTCCCGGTAGTGCGAGAAAATGACAAAGATGATGTGGTCGGCTATGTCTACGCTTATGACATTGTTCAGCAGAGCCGGATTGACGACCGGGTACCAGTAACCAGGATCAACCGGACCATCATTACCGTGCCGGAATCTATGCCCATCCAGGACATCCTCCGCTTGATGATCAGCAAGCACACTCCAATCGTGCTGGTTGTCGACGAATACGGCGGCACCAGCGGGATCGTGACTGACAAGGATATTTACGAAGAGCTCTTCGGGTCAGTTAAGGATGAAATCGACGACGTTTCTGATGACTACATTATCAAGGACGCCGAAGGCAATATCCGGGTCTCCGGCAAGACCACCCTTTATGACTTTGAGCGCTACTTCCACCAGAACCTCAAGAGCTTCCAGAACAGTGACATCATCACTATCGGCGGCTATATGATGGAACGGTATCCCGACTTGAAGAAGGGAGAGTCAATAGAACTGGAAGGCTTCCGCTTCACCCTGGACGATATCCAGCAAGGTTTCATGCGCTGGTTCATCGTTGAAGGGCCAAAGACAAACGATCAAGCCAAAAAAGAAGAATAAGATTCAGAAAAAAGAACGGTTTTTAGGCAAAATCCGTTCTTTTTTGTTAAAATAATGGTATAATCTTGATATATTATTTTGAAAGCAATTAGCAATCGAGGAAACCTAATGAAAAGTATTCATGACGCAGTTGATCACAAGTTGTACAGCGAAGAAGACATCGCGGAAATGACCAAGCGGCTTGGCCAGCAATTGACCAAGGACTACGCTGGCAAGCGGGTTCTGGTTGTTGGTGCCTTGAAGGGGGCTATCTTCTTTCTGACTGACCTCCTGCGGGAAATGGACCTGGCTTGCGACATTGACTTCATCGACGTTTCCAGCTACGGCAACGGGACTGAATCCAGCGGCAAGATCACGGTAACCCATGACCTGGAAGCTGACGTGACTGGCCGGGACGTTTTGATCGTCGAAGACATCGTGGACACTGGTTTGACTTTGAAGTTTATGAAGGACGAACTGCTCAGCCGCGGCGCCAACTCAGTCAAGTGCTGCGTCTTGCTGAACAAGACGGCCCGCCGGACGACTGAAGTAGATGTTGAATACTACGGCACCCACGTGGGCAACGAATTCGTCATCGGCTACGGGATGGACTTTGCGGGTCTTTACCGGAACCTGCCTTACATCGGCGTCATCAAGCCAGAAGTCGTTGAAGAATTCAGCAGCAAGCACGAACACGACTAATTTTTCCTAAAAGAAAATGGATCATCCATACGGATGGTCCATTTTTGCTTGATTTTTTTGTCTGTTATTTTCTTTTGCCCTAATGAAGCTTTTTCCAGTAGTAGACCGGCAGGCCCAGGAGGGTGATGCCCAGGCCAATCATGGAGAGGGCGAACTGGTTGATGACGGTCATCACGATGATGAAGAGACCCCCAATGATGGAAATCAAGGGAATGACCGGGTAAGCCGGCGTCATGAAAGGCCGGGCCAGGTCCGGCTCTCTTTTTCTCAGCAAAATGACGGCCACTGACAGGAGGGTGGTGAAGGTCCACATGACGAAAACCAGCATGTCGGTCAAAATTTCAAAGTTACCCAGGGAGATCATGATCAAAGCGATGGCATTGATCAAAAGGGCGGAGAAGACCGGGACTCCGCTTCTGACAGAAGTCTTGGCCAATTTCTCAGAGCCGGGCAGGCGGTTGGCCTGGGCCAGGATATATGGCGTCCGCATCCCCGTCAGCATAAAGCCGTTGCAGGCTCCGTAAACCGACAGGAGAATGCCGACCGTGACGATTTTTCCCCCGGCCTGGCCAAAGAGCTTAAGAGAAGCGTAGTAGGCGGTATTGTCGTTGCCGATGATCTTGTCAAAAGGCAAAACCGCCATAAAGGCGTAATTGACCAGGACGTAAACGACCGTGACCAAGGAGAGGCCAAGGATGATGGCCCGGGCCAGGTCCTTTTTCGGATTCTTCATTTCCTTAGCTAGGTTGGTCACCACGATCCAGCCTTCAAAGGCAAAGAGGGCAGACAAGAGCCCCTGGCTGATCCCGGCCAGCCAGCCGCCACTGCTATCCACCGTAACTGGCCAGAGACTGACGGAGACTTGCGGGCGGATGATTGCAAAGACGATGATCAAAAAGAGGGGGATGAGCTTGATGACCGTGATCACCGACTGCATCCAGGCTGAAGCCTTGGTCCCCAGCATATTGATCAAAAAGAGCAAAAGAACCACGCCGGCAGCGATCCACTTGCTGCCGGAGGCCGGCAGGCCCGCCAGGACCACGAACTGCTGGCCGAAAATTGAAGCTAAAGCCGCGATCTGGGCGGGGAAGTAGACAGTCATTTCCGCCCAGCCGAAGAGAAAGCCCCAGATATTGCCATAGCTGTAGTCCAGGTATTCAATGGCTCCGTTGACATTCAAGGCGGCCGCAATTTCTGACACGGTCAAGCCCGAGCAGATCGAGATGACTCCGGCTAAAAGCCAGACTAAGATGGTGGCTGAGGCCGACCCGGTGCTTTGGGAGATGCTGCCGATCTTAAAGAAGACCCCGGCCCCGATGACTGAGCCGATAACGGTTGCCAGCGCCTGGCCAAAAGAAATCTGTTTTTTCACGAAATACCTCCAGTAAAACAAGTCTAACCCTTAAATTATACAAGAAATCTTTCTGCTTGGTCTAGGCGGATTTCTCGGCTAAAATGGTAGAAGGAGGTTTTGAGCGATGGGGCAAAAAAAGCATTTCCAGCATCCGGCGACACTGCCGGCCCTTTTGATTCTGCTGGCCGCGATTATCAGCCTTTTGGCATATGGCCTGTACAATTATGCCAGCCAGACGACCCTGCCAAAAGGAGCCAGCCAAAGCGCGGTCGGCCTGAAGGTCAGCCAGGCAGATTTTGACCTCAGCCGCCTGGAAAAGGGCGGCTTGTCTTTCGTTTATCTGCCGGTTGACCAGAATTTTGCCGCCAGGCGCGAGCAGGTGGCCAAGACCAAATTGGCCTATGGCAGCATCATTGAGGTGCAAGGGGAGAAAAATGCGGCAAAGCAATTATCCCGGGCGAAGCGCCTGGCGGCTGGGCATTGGGGGGCCTTGCCCATCCTGCTGGACAGCGGGCAAGATGACCCCAGCGCCGCCAATTTAACGGCGATGAGCAAGCTGGCCTATTCCCTGGTCAAGAGTCAAGAGATTATGGTCAACGCCCCGGTCAAGTACAAGAAGCTTTTTCCGGCGGGATGCAAGTTCCTGGCTACCTCGGCGTCAGCGCCAAGTAAGCTGGACTACTGCTTCTGGCGCTATACGGAAAAGGGCAACGTGGCCGGAGTCAGCGGGATCGGCTGCAAGAATGTCATGTATGCCTATATCGGGACCAGCCAGCAATATAAAGAAAAGTATGGACAATTAGCACAATGATTTACACAGAACAAATTCAAGCAGTTTTGCAAAAGGAAGGCAAGAGCCAGCCAACCTTGATCCAGAAAGAGACTTATGAGGCCATTAAGAATGGGGCCAGCCTGGTCGCTTTGGCCAAGACAGGGACAGGCAAGACCCTGGCCTATGCCCTGCCGGCTTTAGAGCGGGTCATCTCGGGAGAGAAAAATTCCCTGGTGATTTTGGCCCCAACGACTGAACTGGCCGTCCAGATCAGAAATGCCATCCTGCCTTTTGCCAAGGCCCTGGGTCTGAAGACTTTAGCCTTGGTTGGGGCCGGCAACCGGCAAAGACAGGACGAACGGCTGAAGAAGGACAATTGTGAGGTCCTGGTCTGCACTCCGGGCCGCTTCTTTGACTTCTTCTCCTCGGGCCGGATTAAACTGGTCCAGATCAAGACCCTGGTGATCGATGAAGCTGACGACATTTTGGAATTTGCCAAGCTGGAGCTTTTGAGTTCTTTAGGGCAGAACCTGCCTTCTTCCAGCCAGATTCTCCTCTTTGGGGCCACTGAATCCCAGATTACCCAAGAGGCGGAAGAAATTTTTGCCCGCCACTTCCTTTTAGTCGACGTCCGCCCCGACCAGGGCAGCCAGACTGAACACGTCTTTTTGCAGGTGGACAATGAGCACAAGCTGGAATACCTGCAGCGCTTGTGCAAGCTGGACGGCTTCCGAGGCCTGCTCTTCTTTGACTCAAATGAGGGAATGCTGCGCTTTGCCAGAATTTTTGCCCACAGCAAGACCCGCTTTGAAGTTTTGGCCAATAATTTCTCAAAAGACAAGCGCCAGCAGGCCATCCGGGACCTGGCCAAGGGGAAGGTCAAGCTGCTCTTGGCCACTGACCTGGCGGCCCGGGGCTTGGACATTCCAAAACTAACCTATGTGGTTAACTACGAAATCCCGACTGATGCCAACACCTACATGCACCGGGCAGGCCGGACCGGCCGGATGCAGCAGGAAGGCAAGGTGGTGTCTCTGGGTAACGACCACGACCTGCGCAAGCTGAAGAAGCTTTTGGAAGGGGAAGTGACCGTCGACCGGGTCTACTTTGCCGGCTACCACTTGAGTAAAGAAAAGCCGGTCAAGAAGGAAAAGGCTGAAGACAAAGACAAGCCAGCTATAATTGAGCAGCCAGTTAAGAAGAAAAAGAAGTCCAAGAAGAAAAACAAGAACAAGGGTTATCACCCGCATTATCTGAAGGGGAAGAAGCAAAGTGAATAGCGTGATTGACTGGCTGGAGCGGCACCTGCTGCCCTTGGCCAATAATCTGGCCTCGGTCCGCTGGCTGGTGGCCCTCAGGGATGCTTTTATTTCCACCCTGCCGATCAGTTTGACCGGGTCGGTGGCGGTTTTAATCAAGAGCCTCATCATTGCCGCCAACCGCAACTGGGGCTGGCATGTTTTTTACCAGCTCATGCAGCCATCGATCTCCATCTGCAACTTCGTCTGGCGGGGGAGCGTGGCCATGTTTGCCCTCTTCTTCGTCCTCAGCTGGGGCTACCAATTGGCCAAGGCCTGTGAGGTGGACCCCTTGGCCGGGTCGATGACGGCTCTTTGTTCTTTCATGATGAGCATCGCCAACTATTCCTACCTCATGCAGGGGAATAAGCGGATTAAGCTGGACCAGGCTTTTAACATCAAGCAGCTGTCAACGACAGGGATGTTTACGGCCATTCTTTTTGGCGGCCTGGGCGTGGCCCTGTACATCCTGGGGGTCAAGGCCCGGCTGGGCCTGCATATCCATACGGCCATGCCCCCGGCCCAGATCGCGGCCTTTGAAGCAGCGATCCCGGTCATGCTGGCCCTCTTTATCGTGGGCGGTCTGAACTATCTCTTCCAGACCATTACCGGCCAGTATTTTGGCGACTGGTTCTTAGAGATCATCCAGCTGCCACTTTTGAAACTGGGCCAGGGCTTTATCATGGTGATTGCTATTACGGCTTTGACCCAGCTCTTCTGGTTCTTCGGGATCAATGGGGCCAGTGCCTTAGCTCCGGTTGTCGGGTCGATCTGGGCTACGGCCCAAAACGCCAACCTTTTGGCGGCGGCTAACGGCCACAAGATCCCGTATTTGTGGACCAATACTTCTTTTGTGGTCTTTGGCGTCAATGGGGTCTGCCTGCCTTTAGTCATCGCGATTTTGCTGACCTCCAAGCGGGGGGACCAGCGGACTTTGGCCAAGGTGGCCCTGGCTCCGGCTGTCTTCAACGTCAATGAGCCCATGCTCTACGGGCTGCCGATCATCTTGAACCCGGTCTGCTTTTTGCCTTTTACCCTGGCTCCTTTAGCTAATGTTTCCTTGGCTTATCTGGCGACCAAGCTGGGCTGGATCAACCGGGTCCAGGCTTCGGTGCCTAATATCATGCCCCCGGTCATCGGCCCTTATCTGGCCACTAACTATGACTGGCGGGCCCTGGTCTTGTCCCCGGTCAACCTGGTCATCGCGGTCTTGATTTGGTTGCCCTTTGTCAAGGCGGCTGACCAGATTGGGCAGACTGATGAACCCCGCCGCTTTTTCATGCCGCAATACTAATGACTTAAGCGAAAGCACTAGCTTTTTCAACACATTTTTTGTAGAATAAAATGTGTTGTATGGCTCGGTAGCTCAGTTGGATAGAGCACTGGTTTCCTAAACCAGGTTGTCGCGAGTTCAAATCTCGCCCGGGTCATATCTGCCCCTCACGGAAGTGAGGGGTTTTCTTTTTGCCTTTTGCTGCTTTTTTCATACTTTTTCCGCCTTAGCTTATTGCTCTTTGCTTTTAATTTTGGTAAAAAATGCTGGTTTTTAACAAAAATTCAAAGAAAATAAAGTATCCAGAAAAAGAAAGCGGATTTTTGCTCTTCAATAAGAAAATTATGAAAGTGTTGACGAAAAGCATTGCAAAGGCCGGGAGCTTCCTCTATAATTCAAGACATCAGTTTATGAGAGAAAAATTAATCGATATTAGATATCTCATAATCTGTGTCAATGTAATTATAATTTTCTACCGTTAGGAGGCGGAGACTATATGTCTGAAACAACTCAAACAAAAGAAACAGTTGGATCATTTACGATGAAAGTCCTTAATGGTTCAGCGACTGCCATTATCGTGTCACTTTTACCAAGTGCCATTTTGTCAACCTTCTTGACTCCCTTCGCAGGAAGTAACGTGATTGTGGCCAATCTTTTGCACAGTGTGACCGTCTTCCAATACTTCTTTGCCGTAATGTGCGGCTTCTCAACCGCCAAGCAGTTCAACCTGGGCTATACTGAAGCAGCCTGTGTGGGCGGGGCAGCCTTCCTGGGCTCCGGCTGTGTGACCGCGGTAACTACCACGGTTAAGGGCGTAACTACCACCAGCTTCCAATTAGCTGGGATGGGGGACGTTATCAACACCATGCTGACGGCAGCCGTTGCTGTTCTCTTCATCAAGTGGGTCGGCAACCGTTTCGGCTCACTGGGGATCGTCTTCTTCCCAATCCTGGCCGGGACTGGCGTCGGTTTCCTGGGCAGCTTGACCAAGCCTTACGTATCCCTGGTAACCACGGCCATCGGTGACGTGATCAACACCTTCACCAAGCTGGCTCCATACCCAATGTGTATCCTGATCGCCATGTCCTTCGCGATCATCATCGTTACCCCGCTGTCAACTGTTGCCATCTCCGTGGCCATCGGCCTGGCCGGCATGAGTTCTGCCGCAGCTGGTTTCGGTCTGGCAAGTACCGCTGCCTTCCTTATCTGGGCAACCATGAAGGTTGACAAGCCAGGTGTGCAAGTTGCCATCTTCTTAGGCGCCATCAAGATGATGATGCCAAACTTCCTGAGATACCCAGTGATCGGGATCCCGATCGCTTTAACAGCGGCTATCTCAACTCTCTCCGTGCCAATCCTCGGCCTGCAGGGGACCCCGGCTTCCGGTGGTTTCGGCCTGATCGGGGCGGTTTCTCCTTTAGCAGCCTACAATGCCGGCTTCCACAACGTGCTGGTGCTGGTCATCGTCTGGGTAGTCGTGCCATTCGCGGTTGGCTACCTGATGAAGAAGATCTTCGTTGACTGGACCAAGATCTGCAAGCCGGAATACTTCATCAGTCCGGCCCGTTAATTGTCATTAAAATACTCCTTAATCTATTCCAATAAACCATATTTTTCCTCAGATAGTTCAAGTCAGCGGCTGAAGCTTTGTCAGCCGCGGCTTTTTCGTCTTCCTTGACAAAAAATAATATTATTAGTAGGCTAAAGTAGTCAATTGTTAAGGAACCTTTAAATTCAGTCCCGTGAGGCTGACAAGGACATTTCTGTTCCGGGTTCCAGTATTTGGAAAGGAAGATTTCTTTTGAAAGAAGACAAGACATTCCGGAACCCTGAAGCGGTTTTGGACGTCCAGGACAAGCCGAAGTTCGGTCCCTGGCTGCTGCTCTCAATCCAGCACCTCTTCACCATGTTCGGTTCGACCGTCCTGGTTCCGCTTTTAATCGGCTTAAAGCCAAGCATCGCCCTCTTCTGTTCAGGGGTGGGGACCTTGGTATACATCCTCTGCACCCAGGCGAAGATCCCAGCCTACCTGGGCTCATCTTTTGCCTTTATCGCTACTATGCAGGCCTTGATGAAAAATTACGGCTACCCGGCCGTAGGGCAGGGGGCCATCGCGGCTGGTCTGGTCTACGTCATCGTGGCCCTCTTGATCGCCCGCTTCGGTTCCCGCTGGCTGGACAAGATCCTGCCGCCAATCGTGGTTGGCCCGATCATCATCGTTATCGGCCTGTCACTAGCGACGACCGCGGCTAACGACGCCATGTTCAACGCCAGCGGCAAGTACAGCCTGACTTACTTCGGGGTAGCGATTTTTACCCTGGTTATTACCATTATCTTCAACATGTTTTTGAAGGGCTTCCCGAGCATGATCCCGGTTTTGCTGGGGATCATCTGCGGCTACCTCATGGCCCTCTTCTGCGGGATCGTTGACTTGTCCGGCGTTGAAAGCGCCAAGTGGTTCTCTTTGCCCGCCTTTGATGTTTTAGGCGTCAGTTACAAGTTCAAGTGGTACCCGGCCGCCATCATCACTATGGCGCCAATTGCTTTTGTTACTATGACTGAGCACATGGGCCACATCATGGTCTTAAACAAATTGACCAAGCGGAACTTCTTTGAAGACCCGGGCCTGCACCGGACCCTGCTGGGCGACGGTCTTTCCAGCATCATTGCCGGCTTTTTAGGCGGCCCGCCAACCACCTCCTACGGGGAAAACATCGGCGTTTTGGCCATGACCAAGGTTCACAGCGTCTTCGTTTTGGGCGGGGCAGCCTTTTTCGCCATCGTCTTCTCCTTCGTCGGTAAGGTGTCAGCGGTGATCGAATCCATCCCAACCCCGGTTATCGGGGGGATCTCCTTCCTGCTCTTCGGGATGATCGCGGCCAACGGCCTGCGGATCCTGGTTGACAACAAGGTCGACTTTGAAAAGAAGCGAAACCTGGTCATCGCTTCCGTCATCCTTGTTATCGGGATCGGGGGCACCTACCTCAAGATCGGCTCATTCCAGCTGACCAGCATCGGTTTGGCTACGGTCTTCGGGATTCTCTTGAACCTGATCTTGCCGGAAAAGGCAGCCAGCGAACAATAGAACTTTTGCAAATAGCTTTCCATAATTGCATGGAAGGCTATTTTTTATTTAAAAAGCTGCCTTTTTGGTTTAAGATAGGTAAGTAACAAAGAACAAACAGAGGGATTTTTTGATGAACAATTTACCAGAAGAATTAGCAAAAATTGTTAAGGAAGTCGACGAGCAGATCGCCGGCCGCCTGCATGAAATCGACGAACAGGTTATTTACAACCAGGCCAAGGTCCTGGAAGCCTTCGTGGACAACGCGGTCGCTGAATCTGACTTGAAGGGGACCAACGGCTACGGGGACGACGATGAAGGCCGGGACAAGCTGGAGCGGGTCTACGCCCAGGTCTTCCACACTGAAGACGCCCTGGTGCGGCCGCAATTCGTTTCCGGGACCCACACCCTGGCAACCGCCCTTGACGGCAACCTGGTGCCAGGCGACACTTTGACTTACCTGACGGGGATGCCTTACGACACCCTGCAGCACGCTATCGGCCTTACCCCAGACAAGGCCGGCACCTTGATTGAAAAGGGGGTCAAGTTCTCCTATGTGCCGCTAAAAGAAGACGGCAGCGTCGACTTTGAAGAGGGGGAAAAGATCTTAAAGCGGGACCAGCCGAAGATCGTGGCTATTCAGCGGTCCCGGGGTTACGACACCCGGGAAAGCTTCCCGGTTGCCAAGGTCAAGGAAATGATCGACTTTATCAAGGAAGTCAGTCCCCAGTCCTTGATCTTCGTTGACAACTGCTACGGGGAGTTTTCGGAAAAGCATGAGCCGACTGAATATGGGGCCGACTTCATGGCCGGTTCTTTGATCAAGAATGCCGGGGGCGGGATTGCCCAGACTGGTGGCTACATCGTCGGCAGAAAAGACTTGATCCACCGGGCAGCCAGCCGGCTTTTTGCCCCGGGGATCAGCGACTCAGAAGGGCCAACCTTAAACAGCCTGCATGAGTTCTACGAAGGCTTCTTCCTGGCGCCAAACGTGACCGGGGAAGCCATCAAGGGGATGATCTACTCAGCCGCCTTGATGGAAAAGCTGGGCTTCGACGTGTCTCCTAAGTGGGATGCCCCGCGGACTGACCTGATCGAACTGATCACCTTCAACGACAAGGAAAAGATGATCAAGTTCTGCCAGGAAGTGCAGAAGAACTCACCGGTTGACTCCTTTGTTACCCCAATTCCAAGCCACATGCGGGGCTACGAAGATGAAGTCATTATGGCCGGGGGGACCTTTGTCTCCGGGTCAACGGTTGAATTCTCAGCTGACGGCCCGATCCGTCCGCCTTACGCTGTCTACATGCAGGGCGGTTTGACCTACGCCCATGACAAGATCGCCGTGACCAACGCGGTCAAGTCAGTTCTCTTTGGCGACTAAGGGAAAAAAGAAAAAATAAAGAAAATAGTTCAGAAGATAGAAAAAACGTTGGCACGATTGTGTCAACGTTTTTTGTCAGCTTAAGATTCTTTAAGGACTTCAGCCCAGACTTCGCCGTCCTCTTGGTAGACCCCTTGGATTTCCGGATCAAGTCCCGGGAACTTTCGGGCAGCGCCGATCAAGACTTGGAAGTAGGCAACGTCCAGGTCCTGCCAGCGTTCACCAGGTGCCACGATGAAGACACCAGGCGGGTAAGGGAGGGCGCCTTCCAAGGCCATCCGGCCCTTGGCGTCGGCCAGTTTGACCAGTTCGCTGTTGCCGTGGACGAATTCGCGGTCAGCTTCTTTTGGCGTCAGCTCGTAATTTTGGAAGCTGTCCTTTAGGAAAAGAGCTTGCTGGAGCTTAAAGATCTCATGCTCTTGGTAGTAGTGGTGGAGCTCCTGGCAGAGCTGGTAGAGGGTATAACCCTCGTAGCGGTCAGGGTACTGGGCTACTAATTCCGGCATGATGGCAGACAGGGGCGCCTTAGTCAAGTAGGCTTCTTCAAAGGCCATTAAGGCCGAGAAAAGGCCGTTCATATCGACTTGCCCCTCGCCTGGCGTGAGCAGGTAGAGGGTGGAGTAGCTGTCGGACTTTTCCGGGATGATGTGCTTTTCATGCAGGTAGAGGGAAACGATGGCGCCAGGGATGCCTTCTTCGGTGAAGGCAGCTTTTGCCAGGTCAATGCCGGGCGTCATCAAGGTGACTTTTACCGGGCTTAGGGCAACTTCACCCGGAGCAAGCAATTTGAAGCCGTGCCAGTCATCATCTGGGGACAGTTTCCAGGCTTCCGGGTCCTGGGCCAAGACATCAGTTGGCAGGTTCTCCCACTTTTGCCCGTGGACAGTTGGGGGAACGAGGGGCTTAAAGAGCTTGCTTTCCTTTAAAAGGCGCTTGCGGAAGTCGATGCCTAATTTAACCGTATCGTTCCACCAGCTGTTAACGGCCGGTGAAGCAGCCATGGCGCTGTTAGCGACAAGAGAAGCGTAGACCGGGTAGGAGTAGCTGGTCGTAACGTACTTCATGTAGGCATGGTTAAAGTGCTTGTGGTCGACGTAGCGCTTTTGTCCCTTGATGTGGCTGTCTTTTTTTAAAATCTGGGAGGCCTGGCCCACGCCGGCTTGCTGCTTGTGGACGGACTGGGTGACCAGGATGCCTGGGTCATCGGGGCCGTAGGTCTGCTGGAAAGGAGAGAAGTCTCTGAGGACGTCGACAAATTGTTCATAGCCGCCCCAGGCGCAGTCAAAGAGGATGTAGTCACAGAGGCGGCCGAGCTTTTTCAAGATAAGCTTGGCGTCATAGAAGATGCCGTCGTAGGTTTCCAGCTGCAGAACCGCCAGGCGGAAAGGCCGGTCAGCCTTGGCGCGGCCAGGGGCGACCTTGGCGATTTCCCGGCGGATCAAGTCTTCATCAAGACTGGCGGCGGTCAAAGGCCCGATCAAGCCGTCAGCGTTCCGGTCAGTTGGCAGGTAGACCGGCTTGGCCCCGGTCATGACCAGGGCGCTGTTGTAGATGGACTTGTGGTTGTTGCGGTCAAAAAGGACCAGGTCGCCTTCATCTAAAAGGGCGGTGGTGCAGATAGTGTTGGCGCTGGTTGTGCCGTTGGTGCAGAAGTAGACCTTGTCGGCGTTGAAGGCTTTAGCTGCTTCTTGCTGGGCTTCTAAGGGCCCGCCAGTGTGGTTCATCATATCGCCGAGTTCTGAGACGCAGTCAGAAGTATCGGCTCTGAAGTAGTTGTCACCGAAGAAGTTGCGCAAGACTGCTCCAGCTGGGTGGCGGTCGTAGAAGCGGCCGTTGTGGTGGCCAGGAGTATCGAAGACCAGGTCGTCTTGGTCAGAAAAAGCCGTCAGCTCCCGGATGAAGCGGGGAACGTTGGCTTCTTCGTAGGTCTGGGCCAAGCGGCTGATTTCAGCTGGAGAGGTCTCAGGAGTAAATTCGATCAAGGGCAAGTCCAGACCCAGCTTTTCCTTCATGGTCTGGTAGATGCCCCGGGACCGGCTGTCTTTTTCATCGATGACTACGGCAGCCAGGCTTGCGGGGTTGACCAGCTCGGTCAGTTCAGTTTTGGGCCAGTCGATTGGCAGATAGGGCAGAAGCTCTTTTTTAGCAGCGATTGCTAGATAATGCATTGAAAAATTCCTTTCTGTTTCATGGGTTGATGGAAGTTGCTACTTGTACTTGCGGTCACGTTCATCGCGGAGAAAATAATCAAAGAACCAGTCATATTGAGAGAGAAACAAGAGGATACCGGCGATGACCGCGATTTGAAGCCAGCCGGGGATGCCATTACCGCCGGTCAGCTTAAGAAAGGCAACTCTCAAGTAGGAATGGCCAACAAAGAGCCAATACAAAGAGTCGAGAATAGCTGCAGCGGACAAAAGTGTCGCGGTTATTCGCAAAAACTTTTTCATATCTGTTCCTTTCTGTTACTTGGCATTTTTCATAAAAGCGCGTACCACTCAATTCAGTATCTTTATAAAAAAATTGTAGTATGCATAGGTAGATTATACACTTTCAAGCTCTTTTTGCCAAAAAGCATTCTTAATTGACGCATTGAGTGATGTTTACTTTTTGCGCATTTACTTGCACGAAAAAGGCCTGCTTTTCTTGCCAAGAGCAAATTAACCAAATATTTTTTACTAAAAGTTGGCTAATGACTGGTATGTGGATAACTTTCACTTAACGCTTGAAAGAATTTTTATCAAATTAAAAAAGCTATAGAATTTTCAAAACAATAGGAATAAAATGAAAACGACACTTTTTTGATTGGAGACGGTGCAGTGACCAGCTTTTTAAAGCGCCAAAATAAGCCCCCGTCCAGGCAAATTGCCGCTTAAGACAATTTGACCAATAAGGAGCTTGACTTACAGAATGATTGAAGAAACCCCAAAAAAGCACTACATGGCCTGGATGACCTTGGCGATGCTCGACTTCGTCACCATCATCCGCTTTGAAGATGTTTTCTACCCATACCAAAACCAAGGTCTGTCCGTAATCTTTTCATGGATTTTCCTTTTGATTTGCTACCAATTGCCATATACCTTGATCGCCACCCAATTGGGCCTGGCCTACAAGGATACTGAAGAAGGGGGCCTGGCCTCCTGGATCCGGCGGGGGACGGGCAGCGACGTATTAGGCTACGCTACCAGCTGGATGTACTGGGCCCAAACCGTGCCCTACCTGGTGGACGTGTCCAACTCCATCATCGTTTCCATTTCCTGGATGATCCTGGGCAACAACACTTTAGGCAAGCACATGTCACCTTTCATGTTCGGCCTTTTGACCTTTGTCATCATCTTGATCTTTATCTTGTGCGAAAGTGCATATAAAAACTCCCTGGACCTTCTGTCCTTGATCGGGGGGATTGCCATGTTCGCCATGTCCGTGATCTTCGTGATCCTGATCATCTGGGCTCTCATGCACGGCGGCCACATCGCCACCAAGATGGAATGGTCCAGCTTTAAGCCGAACTTCAGCGTCCACTACTTCTCCACGACTGGCCTTTTGATCTTTGCCATGTCCGGGGCGGAACTGGCCGCGCCTTACGTTACCCGGCTGAAGAACCCCCGCAAGGAATTCCCGAAGTCAATGTGGATGCTTTTTGCCATGACGGTCTTCATGACCTTGACCGAAACTCTTGGTCTGGCCGTCCTCTTTGACGCTAAACACATCCCGCACGACTTTAAGATGAACGGGGCCTTCTATGCCTTCCAGCTTCTGGGCGAAGAAGCCGGCATGGGCAAGAGCCTCATGTACATGTACGCCATCGTCTGCCTCTTGAACTTCATGGCCGACCTGGCCGCCTTGATCGACGCCGCCAGCCGGGTCTTTGCCTCTGACACTTCTGAAAAGTACATGCCAAGCTGGCTCAGAAAGAAGAACAAGGATGGGCTGCCTGTTAACAGTTACGTGCTGACTTGCAGCATCACTCTCTTCCTTTTGCTTTTGTCAGGGACTTTGCCGGAAATCAACGATATCTTTAACTGGCTCTTGAACCTGAACGGGATCGTATCCCCGTACAAGACTTCCGTAGTCTTCCTGGCCTTCTTAGCCTTCCGCTACCGGCACAAGACTTTTGCCAAGGACGACTTCGTCTTCATCAGAAACAACAAGGGGGCCCTGGCGGTCGGCTGGTGGTGCTTCATCTTCACCTTCATCTGCGCGACGATGGGCTTCCTGCCGCAAGACGTTACTTTTGAAAGTCCGCAATGGACCAAGCAGCTCTGGATGAACATCATCACCGTTATCGTCCTCTTCGGGACTGGCTCCCTCTTGCCATGGCTCAGAAAGCTGGAATTAAAGCACCAAGCCAAAGCGAACAGCTAATAATGCAGTAAAAAGAGTAAAGAAATAAGGAATCAGCTGGACTGATCCCTTATTTTTTTGTGCTATTCAGTTTTTTCCCGCCTCATCAATTGATAAGCAGGGGATGCTGCAGGATCCAAATGGTCAAGGGGATGATGGCCAGGAGCAAAAGGAGGCTGGCAATTCTTAAAATCCGCCGCGTCTTTTGCCCCAAGGACCCGTCAAAGGAGTAGACCAGGCCGAAGCCGGCCAGGACGATCAAGAGGCTGTCACCCAGGAGGGGAAAAATATTGACTGTCATAGTTCACCTCAAAAATGATTTATCGATTATTTTATGAAAAATGCGCCGCTTTCGCGCCTTTTTGCTATGATTAAGTTAGCAATTTGCTAAGGAGATTAAGTATGCAGAAAATTAAAGTAATGACCGTTTTCGGTACCAGGCCAGAAGCCATCAAGATGGCCCCCCTGGTGCTCAAGCTGATCAGTGACGACCGCTTCCAGGCAGTTACTGTGGTTACCGCCCAGCACCGGGAAATGCTGGACCAGGTCCTGGAGATTTTCAAAATCCAGCCGGACTACGACTTAAACATAATGCAGCCCCAGCAGACCCTGGCTGACATCACCACCCGGGTTTTGACTGCTTTAAGCCAGATCATCCAGGAAGAAAAGCCGGATATCGTCCTGGTCCACGGGGACACGACGACTTCCTTTGCCGCCAGCCTGGCTGCCTTTTACCAGCAGACTCCCCTGGGCCACGTTGAAGCGGGCCTCAGAACCTGGAATAAGTATTCTCCTTTCCCGGAAGAGATGAACCGGCAACTGACCGATGTCTTGTCCGACCTCTACTTTGCCCCGACCTCTGTCAGCCGGGCCAACCTTTTAAAAGAAGGGCACCCGGAAGAAAATATTTTTGTCACGGGCAACACGGCCATCGATGCCCTGGCCCAAACCGTCCAGGCCGACTACCAGCATGAAGTCTTAGACAAGATCGGCCAGGGCAAGCGGATTATCCTGGTCACCATGCACCGGCGGGAAAACCAGGGCGAGCCGATGCGGCGGGTCTTCAAGGTAATGAAGGACGTGGTCGACCAAACTGACGACGTTGAAATTGTCTACCCGGTTCACCTCTCGCCAAGAGTCCAAGAAGCAGCCAAGGAAGTTTTAGGCGGCGACCCCCGGATTCACTTGATCAAGCCTTTAGACGTGGTCGATTTCCACAACCTGGCCAAGCGCAGCTACTTTATCATGACCGACTCTGGCGGCGTCCAGGAAGAAGCCCCGTCTTTGGGCAAGCCGGTTTTGGTCTTGCGGGACACGACCGAGCGGCCGGAAGGGGTCAAGGCCGGAACCTTGAAACTGGTTGGCACTGAAGAAGACGCGGTTAAGGCAGCCATGCTGGAGCTGCTGACTGACCCAGCTGCTTACCAGCAGATGGCTGAAGCTAAGAACCCATACGGGGACGGGCAGGCCAGCGACCGGATTTTAGATGATATTGCCTGGTGTTTTGCCGGCAAAAAAGGCCTCAAGCCAGCCGACTTTTCTTGATTGGCCAACTTGCACGAATAAAAAAGCAGTGAAGCTCAGCTTCACTGCTTTTTTATTTTCTTCTCCAGCCGCTTCTTCAGGCTCTTTTCCTGCTTCTCGAAGACTGATTTGGTGGTCAGGTAGTTGAAGATGCCGACCAGGATCTGGTCGATGACCTTGACGATCAAGGCTGGCCAGCCCAGGACAGTCATCCCCAGCCACATGATCAAGGTGTCCGGCAGCAGGCTGATGATCCGGTAGGCAAAAAAGGACAGCAGCTTCTGCCACAATTTGTGTTCATGGTCCACGTTCTTGGTGAAGACCGCCTTGTGGTTGAACCAGAAGGAGACCAGGTTGGACACGATAAAGGCAATCGTGTTGTCGATGACCAAGACGGTGTGCAAAAAGTCATGCATGAACATGAAGACAACCGTGTTGATCAAGGCCGCGATAAAGCCAAAGAACATGTAGACCCATAAATTGCGGTGGCGCTTGAAGATCTGCTCGCCTAAAGCCCGCCGCCGGTTAAAATCTTTATCCATTTAATTTATCCGCCAACTCCTCAGCAGCTTGATCGATGCGCGCGATATCGTCATCGTCAGGGGCGTTTTCAACCGTGAGCGGGGGAATCAGTTCCTTGGCCCCGCAGGCCAGGAAGGCCTTCTCAAAGTCAAAAACGTTCTCGCAGTAGTGTTCCTTGTAGGTCTTGTCGCCAGAACCCATGACGGCAAAAGACTTGCCGGTCAAGTCCAGCTCCTTGAGCTGGTCGTAAAAGTCGGCAATTTCGTCAGTCATGGCGCCTTCCCCGTAAGTGTAGGTGATAAAGACGCACAGGTCGCTGTCTAAATAATCGCTGGCGTCAGTGAAGCTGACGTCAGAAGAATCTACTTCCAGGCCTTGGTCCAGCAGGCCTTCCTCCAGGATTTCGGCCATGTCCTCGTCGTTGCCGGTCATGCTGGCAAAAACAATCTTTGCTCTCATAAGTTAAGCTCCCAAAAAACAATTTCTAGAGTATTATACACGATTTGCCCCGGCTTGGCGAATCGGGCGCATTGCTACTTTAGCAAACTTTTAAAAAAGGTTATAATGGTGAAGACAAACTACTTCATTATGAAAGGAAAAACAAATTGATTACTATTAAATCTGTTCGTGAATTGAAGGGCATGCAGGCTTCCGGCCACTTGCTGGCGACCATGTTTGAGGCCCTGCGTGACGTGATCAAGCCAGGCATCTCCACCTGGGACATTGAAGAATTCTGCCAGGAATTCGTTTCCAGCCGGGGCGGCCGCTTGTCAGAACAAGGTTTTGAAGGCTATAAGTACGGCACCTGCATCTCTGTTAACGACGAAATTGCCCACAACATTCCCCGCAAAAATGTCTTTTTAAAGGAAGGCGACTTGGTCAAGGTTGACGTAACCTGCAACTTGAACGGCTATGAATCCGACTCTTGCACCACTTACGGGGTCGGCCAAATCTCAGAAGAAGACCAGCACTTGATGGACGTGACCAAGAAGGCCATGTACATGGGGATCGACCAAGCCGTAGTTGGCAACCGGATCGGGGACATCGGGGCTGTCATCCAGCACTATGTGGAGGATGAAGAAGGCTACGGCGACGTCCGGGAACTGATCGGCCACGGCATCCAGCCATCCATCCACGAAGACCCGGAAGTCCCTCACTGGGGCAAGGCCGGTCACGGCCTGCGCCTGCGGGAAGGGATGACCATCACCGTTGAACCAATGGTGGAAGCCGGCGGGGACTGGCGGATTTTGCAAAAGACGGTTGACGACCCGAATGACGACTGGGTCTTCTACGCAACCCCGGACGGGTCCAAGTCAGCCCAGTTCGAGCATACTTTTGCCATCACCAAGGACGGCCCGAAGATCTTGACTTTGCAAAAGCCATACGACGGCCTGGAAAAGTACATTCCGCACTTTGACGAAATGGAAGACTAGGCATGGCGGAAAAAGTTGAGCCAGGACAAAAGGGGGTCCGGCGCTTTCTTACAACTCTTTCCTCGGTCGTTTCCCAGGGGGAGATTTTTCAAAGTTCCATCGTGATTGCCTACTACATCCTGTTTTCAATTTTTCCCATCGTCATCATTGTCGGTAACGCCCTGCCCTGGTTTCACCTGGACACGGGACCGATTGCTGATTATTTGGAAATGATCTTTCCAAGTGACGTGGCCCGCTATATCATCCCGATTGTCGATACCCTGCTCAAGTCGAATTCGACCAGCTACATCTCCTTCGGTGCGATCATGGCCCTGTGGTCCATGTCCTGTATGGTTAACGCGGTCAGAATTGGGATGAACCGCCTCTATGGCGTCCACAATAAGGAACTGAAGCTGGGCTTCTGGCACTTTATCTGGAACCGGACCTTGACCATGATCTTCAGTGCCTTGATGGTCACTATGTTCATTCTTTTAGCCCTGGTCGTGGTCTTTGGCCAGGAGGTCCTGCATTTCCTGGCTCCTTACTTTAACCTGCCCCTGGCCTGGATTGACAAGCTCTTCAGCTACCGCTGGCTGGTTTTGCTGGTTTTGATGTTGATCGGGGTCTACTATTTAAACGCTGTAGCGCCCAATGTCCACTTCAAGAAGGCTCTTTTGCCCGGGAGCATCGTGACGGTGGCCGGCTGGGAAGCCCTGTCTTATCTCTTTTCCTTCTACTTGAAAAATTTTCCGGTTAAGTGGGAAAATTATGGTATAGTTGGAACTTTTATCATTTTTATGCTCTGGCTCAATCTCCTGGCCATCCTGTTACTTTTTGGCACGGCGGTCAATGTCAGTTTGGACCAGCTGCGCTATGGGCCAGCGACCTATTCTAACGGCCCTTTGGCTGAGTTTATCGCCAAGCGGCGGAAAAAATAATTTTCCTTTTTCAAGAAGATTGGTCTAGGTTTACTAGATTCTTTTCTAGAAATATGTTATTATACGCTTGCATTTAAAATGCTTTCATTAATGTGCGAAGTTAAGAAAAGAGGATGTAAATACATGAAAGTCAGAAAAGCGATCATCCCAGCTGCCGGTTTGGGAACCAGATTTTTGCCAGCAACCAAGGCCATGCCTAAGGAAATGCTGCCAATCGTTGACAAGCCAACTATTCAATTTATCGTTGAAGAAGCCATCGCTTCAGGGATTGAAGACATTCTGATCGTTACTGGCAGAAGCAAGCGGTCAATCGAAGACCACTTCGACTCAAACACGGAACTAGAAGACAACTTGACTGAAAAGCACAAGGACGCGCTTTTGAAGCTGGTCCGGGAAACCACCATGTCTAACCTTTACTTCACCCGGCAGCCGCATCCAAATGGCTTGGGGGATGCCGTCAACCGGGCTCGCAGCTTTATCGCCGGTGAACCTTTCGTGGTTATGCTAGGCGACGACTTGATGAGAGACAAGACGCCATTGACCAAGCAATTGATCGACTGCTACGATGAAACTCACGCTTCAACCATCGCGGTTATGAAGGTACCGCATGAAGAAGTCAACAAGTACGGTGTCATCGACCCAATCGGCGAAACTGCTCCGGACATGTACAACGTTAAGGCCTTTGTGGAAAAGCCAGACGTTGACAAGGCCCCAAGTGACCTGGCCATCATCGGCCGCTACCTGCTGACTCCGGAAATTTTTGACATGTTGGACAAGCAAAAGGCCGGTGCCGGCGGTGAAATCCAATTGACTGACGCCATCGACGCCTTGAACAAGACCCAACGGGTCTTCGCCCACGAATTCAAGGGCCAGCGTTTTGACGTCGGCAACAAGGAAGGCTACATGGAAACTTCCATCCAATACGGTCTCCGTCACCCGGAAACCAAGGATGCTTTGCGCAAGTACATCATTGACTTGGGCAAGAAGCTGGAAAGCGAAGGCAAGAAGAAGCCAGCCGGCAAGTGAAATACGCAAAGAAAGAAGCTGTCTGAAGACCAGACAACTTCTTTTTTCTACGCTTTTTTGTTACTTGCAGATGATCTTGCCCTCAGCTGGCAGGATCTGGACCCCGTAGACGGGAATTTCTTTTTCCTGCCAGCAGAAGCTGAGGGGGATGGACTTGCTCCCCTTGCCGGTCAGCTGGCGGAATTTAGCCAGGGTCATTGCCTGCCCGCCGCACAATAGCTGGCAGTCTTCCCGGGCCAAGACAAACTTACTGAGGGGGAAGGTCTGGTCTTGTACCTGCAGGTAGAGGACATTTTGCCCGCCCAGGCCAGCCAGGAGCTGTAAAAAATCTTCAAGCAGCATGGATAAACCTTTCTTTTTTTATTGTGGTATACTGTTCATATTGCTTAAAATAAAGGAGCAAAGCGATAAAAAAGACAGAAACTATAGATAAAGAGGGAAAGAGGAGAGGAAACTGGTGAAAAAGAAGAATAAAAAGAGAAGCAATTACCGCCTGGTCAAAATTTTAGGGGGCCTCTTAGCCGTCTTAGCCCTGGCCTTGGCCGGGGCCGGCTACTACTTTTTCAACATGGCCGTGGTGCCGGGCAAGAAAAGCTTCGTGACCAACGGGACGGTGCAGTTGACCAAGTCCACCCCCCAGTACAAGCAGAAGCTCTGGTACAAGCAGGTGACAAAGCAGCACTGGCAGCTGCGGTCGGCTAAGAACAATTATCTCCTGCGGGCCAATTATATTCCAGCTAAAAACTCGGCTAAAACCGTGATTATCCTGCACGGCTACATGTCCAACAAGGAAAATATGGGGGCCTATGCCCAGCTTTTCCACTCCCTGGGCTACAACACCCTTTTGCCAGACGCGGAAGCTCATGGGCAAAGCCAGGGCAAGTATGTCGGTTACGGCTGGCTGGAGAAAAATGATGTCAAGAAGTGGGCCGAGCAGGTGATCAAGAAAAATGGCCAAAAGAGCAAGATCGTGATTTTCGGGGTCTCCATGGGCGGGGCCACGACCATGATGACCTCCGGCTTAAACTTGCCTAAGCAGGTCAAATGCTTTATCGAAGACTGCGGCTACACCAGTGCTAAAAATGAAATCGAGCACGAAGCCCAAGCCCTTTACAATATGCCGGCCTTTCCCCGTTTTCCCCTGGTGGAAATCTTGAGCGGGATTACCAAGTTAAAAGCCGGCTACTTTTTGGCCCAGGCCTCAAGCCTTGCCCAGCTGAAGAAGAATACCCGGCCCATGCTCTTTATCCATGGCAGCAAGGATACCTTTGTCCCGACTAAGATGGTTTATAAAAATTACCGGGCCAGCCGGGGGCCAAAGCAGCTCTTGATCGTCAAAGGGGCCCAGCATGCCAAGTCCTATGAGCACAATCCGGCTTTATATGCACGCGCGGTCAAGAAATTTTTAGCAAAATACGCAAAATAATCCCTTGCAAGCGTTTACACATCATGCTATACTGAAGGCGTGGAAGAGGTAGAAAACAACTGAACAGAAGTTTTTATCTCCAGATTGTAATTATTATTCGTTGTCTCTCTTATTGAGACCATAATAAAGGATTGAAGCTTTTAACCAAGTGGCGATACACAATAGTCTAATTCATTTCATACGCTAGCACGTAAAACTCGAACAAGTGACTGTTTTATCTTAGCCGATATTAGCTATTGGTGAATTCTTAAAATTGAATATCGTGACTATTAATTTGATGAGCTACCTCATCCACTTGGAAAGACTGCCGAGGGCAGTTTAAAGGCGAGAAGATTTGATCTTCTCGCCTTTTCTAATGCTTATTTTCTTTTTGTGCTTCCTACTTGCGCAGGGTCAGCTTGGCGATGCACTCGCAGCGCGGGGTCTGCGGCAGCATGTCGACGTTTTCGATGACCCGGACGTCGTAAGCCTCGCCCAAAAGGACCAGGTCCTGGGCCAGGGTGGACGGGTTACAGGAAATGTAGACGAAGCTGGCCGGCTTGACTCTGAGCAGGGTCTTGATCAAGGACTTGGCCAGGCCGGTCCGCGGCGGGTCGACGATCAAGGCATCGATTGGCAGGCCGTCTTCCTTCAAGCGGGGAAGGAGCTTTTCCACGCTACCCTGCAGGTATTCTGCGTTTCTGACATGGTTGATCTCAACATTGTGCTGGGCGTCCAAAACAGCTTCAGGGATGCTTTCGATCCCGACCACCTGCTTGACCTGGTCAGCCGCCAGGATCCCCAGGGTGCCGACCCCGGAGTAAGCATCGATCAAGGTCATGTCCGGCGTTAAGCTGAGCAGCTTCAAGGCTTCAGAATACAGGGTAGCCGTCTGGACCGGGTTCAGCTGGAAGAAGGACCGGGGACTCAAGTCAAACTTCTTGCCCATGATCTCTTCCGTGATCTGGTTCTTGCCCCGGAGCTTGCTGGTCTTGTTCCCCCAGACTTGCGGGTTCTGCCAGTCGGTTTCGTTTTGGTAGACGGAAACGACCTTTGGCAGGCGCATGATCTTGTCAGCCAGCTGCAGCAGATTGTCCAACTTGTGGCCAACAGTGATTAAGGCAACTTGCATCTCCTGGCTGGCTTCCGCCTGCCGGACCACAATAGTCTTAACGCCTGGCAAGTTCCGCCGGCGGTTGGCGATCGGGACGCGGAGCTTGATAATCAGATCCCGGATAGCCCGTTCAGTTGCCTGGGTGTCCTCGCTTTGGGTCGGCATTTCCGGCAGGTCGATCAATTGGTGGGAGTTAGGCGCGTACAGACCCAGGGAAACATGGTGGTTTTCCCGTTCGATCTGGTACTGGGCCTTGGCCCGGTAGTGCCACTGGTCTGGGGCCGGGATGGTGTTCTTGATCTTGTAGTTCTTGTAGCCGCGCGGGTGGTACTTTTCAAGGGCAGAGACCAGATTGTCCTTCTTGAACTTGAGCTGACCCGCGTAAGACAGTTGGGCCAGTTCCAGGCCCCCGATTCTCGGGTCAACGCCGGATGGGAAGGGAACCCGGTCCGGGCTGGCTTCCTTGATCCGGACTAATTCACCTTCCAGGTATTGGGGGTGGTCCTTGACGATCTTGGCCACCACGACTTCGTCTGGCAGGGCGCCGGGGATGAAGATGATCTTGCGCTTGTAGTAGCCGATCCCTTCACCGTTGATCCCCAGCCGCTTGATGGTGATGATGACGTGCCGCTCTTTAGAAGCGTTTTTTGAAAAATGTTTTTTCTGCATGTGAGCCTTCTTCTTTGTCTATTCTTTCTACAATAAAAATAACTGGAAACTTCGTAACATACTATTATACAGGGCTTTTTAAAAGGAGCGCAAGTTTTTCGCAGCTTTTGCGGCAATTTGCTAAGATAGAGTTGCCAGATTTGCCAAAAAGGAGGAAAAAATGGCCATTATCACGAAAGTTAGTGCACAAAAGCGGCAGGGGCGCTACAATATTTTTTTGGACCAGGAATACGCCTTTTCCATCAGCGAGAAGACCCTGGCGGAATTTGTCCTGCTCAAGGGCCAGGAGCTTAGCCCCCAGAAGATCAATGAAATCCTGGACTATGAAGCCAGCGCCAAGGCCAGCGACCTGGCGGCCAGATACCTGTCCTACCAGCCTCGGACGGTCAAGGAAGTGACTGACTACCTCAGCCAGCATGAAATTTCCCGGTCAGCGGCCAAGCGGGCCGTTAACGAGCTGACCCAGCTGGGCTACCTGGAAGACGCGGCTTATGCCCGCCTTTTTGTCAAAAATAACCTCCAGGTCGGCAAGAATGGACCAGGGGCTGTCCGCCGGGACTTAAAGAAAAAGGGCGTTGACGATGACTTAATCGAAGCTGCCCTGGCAGACGTGACTGATGAGGAATGGGCCGGGGTTGGCAAGCGCCTGGTCAAGTCACTTTTGGGCCAGCAGGGGAAGATTGCCAAGCGGGAAGTCGACCGCAAGATGCAGACTAAACTGCTCAGCCACGGCTTCTCCGGCTCCCTGGCCCAGGCCGTGACCCAGGATTTAGTCCCGGAAGCAGATGAGGACCAGGAAAGGGCGGCTCTGGCCAAGCAGGGCCTTAAGGCCTACAAGCGCTTTAAGCGCTATGAGCCAGGCGTAAGGGAGCAGAAGATGCGGCAGTATCTGTACAGCCACGGCTTTTCCGGGGATGAAATCAGCGCCTTTTTGGCCGGGGAAATCATTCCTTTAGAAGAACTGGAAGAATACTAGAAAATAGAAAGAAGTAAAGAGATGCAGACAGAAATCAACGAACTTACTTTTATCGGCAAGGCCTTTCCTGACCGGATGATGGATGCAAACGGGACCTTCGCGGCCGCCAACCAGGAACTGGAAGCTGACCCGGCCTTTCAAGCCTTTGTCAAAGAGGCCGGCCTTGCCGGGCAGCGGGCGTCCTTGATCGTTTTTGGCCCGGAAAACTTCATGTACTGGTACGGGGTGATCGCGCCTAAGGATAGCGAAGTTAGCGGCCTGCTCAAGTTTTCCCTGCCAAGCGCCCGGGTTTTCCAAAAAGAAGAGACGGCCAACGCGGCCTATTTCGACCTGCCCCTGAACTTTGAACTGCCCCGCTTTTTGGATGAAGCGGGCGACTTAGGCAGCGACTTCCAGGCTCAGCTGGAGGAGAATCCTAACCCTTATATCCTCCGCCAGCTGGATTTAGGCAGTAAAAAACTGACCAAGAGCCTTTACCTCCCGGTCAGTCAGAATTAGGATTGCTTGATTTCAGCGTCAATGGACAAGTTGTCGTATTCGATATAGGCCCCCAGGCAAGTTGAAATGAACATGACCAAGATGACGAAGCCCATGGAGGTGCCGACGATCCATTCCAGGGGCAAAAGCAGGCGGATCACGATCGTGGCCAGGGTGCAGAGGACAAAGTCCAAGATAAAGTTGGCTACCTGCAAGAGCGGCCGGCGGCGGATGCTGAAGAAGCGGAGAATCTGCTGCAGGAAGCTGTCATAGATGTCTCCGGCCAGCAAATTCAAGGGCCGCTGGATCGTGGCCTTGACGGCCAGCATGATGATGGCCCCGACAAAGGCCCCTACAGCCGTGCGGAAGGGGTCAGTCGAGTGCAGGACCAGGGCGTTAAAGCCGATCCCGATGATGGCCAGGCTGCAGATGTAGGGGATCAAGAGCAGGAAGACGAAAACTAACATAATGCGGCGCATTTTCATGGTAAAACACCTCTTTCTACTGGGCTATTTTAACATATTCCCGTAAGGTCATATGCTATAATGTAAATATTTAAGGATTTTACGAAAGAGAGTTAAGAAAATGACAAGCGACCCTGCGACCGGCAGCCTGTTTGGCAAACTGAGAAGCCGTTTTTCCAGCAATGAGGAAAGCGGCAAGGACCAGCTGCAGGCAGAAATTGATCAGCTGCATGCCGGCAATGTTTTGACTGATACTGAATATTCGATGATTGAGGGCAGTATGGCTTTCCACGACAAGGTAGCCCGGGAAGTCATGGTGCCGCGGACTGACGCCTTCATGATCGACATCGAGGACGACCTGGAGGAAAACCTGGATGACATCCTCCGCCAGCCTTATTCAAGAATTCCCGTCTACCGCCAGGACAAGGACCAGATCGTGGGTGTCATCCACATCCGTACCATTCTTAGAGAGGCCCGCCAGCACGGCTTTGACCAGCTGACTTATGACCGCTTGATTTCCCCGCCCCTTTTTGCCCCGGAAACGATCGAGCTGGACAACTTGCTGGTGCAGATGCAGACCAGCCAGCAGCAATTGGCCATCCTAACTGATGAATATGGCGGGGTGACCGGCCTGGCCAGCATCGAGGACTTGCTGGAAGAAATCGTTGGCGACATTGACGACGAGGTCGACAAGGCAGAAGTTTTGGTCCGGCAGCTGAATGACCGGCAATTTGTCATTTACGGCAAGATGCCTTTGACCGACTTCAACGAACGCTTTGGCACCGACCTGGAAATGGAAGACGTTGACACCCTGGCCGGCTATATGATCACCAAACTTGGCGTGATCCCGGGCAGAGGCGAGCAGCTGGAAGTGCCCCTGGACAACGGCATGGTTTTGACGACCAAAAGAATGCGGGGGTCGCGGCTCTTAACGGTCTTATTGACCCTGCCAGAAGAAAATTACGAGGAAGAAACTGAAGAATAATGAACAAAGAACTTTTAGACAAAGTAAACAAGCGGCGGACTTTCGCGATCATTTCCCACCCCGACGCCGGTAAGACGACGATTACGGAACAAATGCTGCTCTTGGGCGGGGTGATCCGCAGCGCTGGTACCGTTAAGGCCCGCAAGACCGGGAACTACGCCACCAGTGACTGGATGGAAATCGAAAAGAAGCGTGGGATTTCCGTTACCTCATCTGTTATGCAGTTTGAATACCAGGGCAAGCGGATCAACATCCTGGACACCCCAGGCCACCAGGACTTCTCAGAAGACACCTACCGGACTTTGATGGCGGTTGACGCCGCGGTCATGGTTATCGACTCCGCCCGCGGGATCGAGCCGCAGACCAAGAAGCTCTTCAAGGTCGTGCGGCAAAGGGGAATCCCGGTCTTTACCTTCATGAACAAGCTGGACCGGGACGGCCGGGAACCCCTGGACCTGGTCGCTGAACTGGAAGAAGTCCTGGGCATTGAAGGTGTGACCATGAACTGGCCGATCGGGATGGGGCAGAGCCTGCTGGGCCTTTACGACCTGGCCAACCAGCGGGTTGAACTCTACCACCCGGAAGAAGGGCAGGACCGCTTTATCGCTTTAGCAGACGGAAAGGCGCCAGCCGGCAGTCCTTTGGCCGATGACCCGCAGTTTGAAGAAACCTTGGGTGAAATCGAGCTTTTGGAAGGGGCCGGGGCCAGCTTTGACCGGGCAAAGGTTTTGGCCGGCCAGCAGACTCCAGTCTTCTTCGGGTCAGCCTTGACCAACTTCGGGGTAGAAACTTTCCTGGAACAATTCGTTGACCTGGCACCAGCGCCAGGCGAGCACGAAGTCAACGGGGATGAAGAACTGAAGCCAGATGATGACGAATTCTCCGGCTTCATCTTCAAGATCCAGGCCAACATGAACCCCCAGCACAGAGACCGGATCGCTTTTGTCCGGGTCTGCAGCGGGGAATTCAGCAAGGGCCTGGACGTAACCCTGGCCAGAACCGGCAAGCAGGTCCGCTTGAACAATGCCGTTGAATTTGAATCCAGTGCCCGGGTCCAGGTTTCTGAAGCCGTGGCCGGGGACATTGTCGGCCTCTACGACACTGGCAACTTCCAGATCGGGGACTCTATCTACGCTGGCAAGCGCAAGCTGGAATTCCCGCCGCTGCCGGAATTTACCCCGGAACTCTTCATGCGGGTTTCACCAAAGAACGTCATGAAGCAGAAGTCCTTCCACAAGGGGATGAACCAGCTGGTTCAAGAAGGGGCTGTCCAGCTCTACCGCAACTACCAGACCGACGACTACATTTTGGGGGCGGTTGGCCAGCTGCAGTTTGAAGTCTTCCAGTACCGGATGAAGAACGAATACAACTCTGAAGTTGAAATGACTTCCATCGGCCATCGGGTAGCCCGTTGGATCAACCCGGACCAGCTGGACCCGAAGATGTCTTCTAGCCGGAACCTCCTGGTCAAGGACCGCTTTGGCAATCCTCTCTTCCTCTTTGAGAACGCCTTTGCTGAACGCTGGTTCCACGACAAGTACCCGGATGTGGAACTGACGGAAAAGCTGTAATGCAAAGAAGCAAGTAAAAACAAATCAGCAAAAGAAGATAGCAAACAAGAAAAACGATGCCGCGAGGCATCGCTTTTTTGCGCATGATTGGTTTGACTGACTAGCATTCAGTCATTTCTGTTTTGCTCTTTGGCAAAAAGTAGTAAACGAGGTCAAGGACCGCTTGGGCAAACATTACCCCGGCCATCCAGTACATGGCCATCATCGTCTTGTCGGTAAAGGTGTAGAAGGCGACGATGCCGTACAGTAAGACCCATAAAATCTTCAAGTAAAGGTTGTTGTTCATCATAATTCTGATCCTCCAAGTTTTTTAGTGGTGGCTGGCCCCGCTGGTCGCGTCGTGGTGGCCTTCATGACCGGCTCTTGAAGCGGCAGTAACGGCTTCGACCAAGCGGCGGCTGGTCGAAGCTTCAGCCGCGTGGAAGCAGGCACCCATGTCCATGTCTTCAACGTCCATCCCTGGCATGAAGACTTCGCCTGGTTCAACGCCCATTTCTTCTGCAAAGGCGTTGGTGATGGTTTCCATGTCCATCAGCTTGTAGGTCTTGTCCGGATCCTTCGGGTCAACGATTTGGATCTGGGCCATCATGCCGGCATCTTCGTGCTCGATGATGTGGCAGTGGTACATGAAGACCCCGGCGTTTTGGAAGTAGACCTTCAGGCGGACAGTTTCGCCTGGGCCGACTTCAATAGTGTCCTTGTAGACATTGATTTCGTTCGGGTTAGGCTTTTGCCCGTTGCGGGAAACAACCAGGAAGTGGGCCCCGTGGATGTGGAAGGGGTGCAGCATCCCTGAAGCAGAGTTGTTGGTGTTGGTTACGTCCCAGTATTCAACTGAGTTCAAGGTCTGCTTCATGTCGATTCTTTCCATGGAGAAGCGGAGACCGTTGATCTTGTCGTGGTCGTCCATGGTTACGTGGCGGACTGGCGCTTCGCTGTTCACAGCCGGGTCGTCCGGAGTGAAGATGTTGAATGGCAGTTCACGGTCGTCTTTTTCAAAGGCGTGGATGCGGAATTCAACCAGCTTGAAGTCGTCAGTGTAGAGGCTGACAACGTCGCCTTCCTTGTAGCCGGCAAAGTCAACGATGACTTGTTGTCTTTCCCCTGGCCCGATCAAAAGCTTCTTAACGTCAATCGGGTGTCTGAGGAAGGAGTCGTCCCCGCCGATTTGTGTCATGGTCAAGTCGTTTTCAAAGTGCAGGCGCCATTCCCGGCGGTCAGAGCCGCCCAAGAAGAGGAGACGGACCTTTTGGGTCGTCACGTCAACGTAAGGACGGACCACGCCGTTGATCAAAGGCACTTCACCAAAGACCCCCATCGGGTCGTAGTCAGCCCGGTAGTCGAGCTGGTTGTCGTGGAAGGTCCGGTCTTGCAGGATGATCGGGAATTCGTCAACCCCGTAGTTCTTTGGAATCGGCAGGCGGGCTTCGTTGTCGTCAGTAACAACAACCCCCATGGCCAGGCCCATCCAGACCTGCATGGCCGTTGACGGACATGGGTGGGCGTGCAGCCAGGTCAGAGCGGCTGGCTGCTTGACCGTAAATTCGATGTCTTTTTCTTCGCCAGGGTATACTGGGGCGTGGCAGCCGCCGTCAGTAATTGGTCCCGGAACTTCCATGCCGTGCCAGTGGAATGAAGTGAGGACAGGCAGGCTGTTCTTCAAACGCACGTGGACTCTTTGCCCGGTCTTGACTACCAGGGTCTGCCCCAAAAGGGGAGCGTTGTAGCCCCAGGTCTTGGTCTTCTTGCCTGGCAGGATCTGGCTTTCGCCTTCCTGGGCCTCGATGGTGTAGTAGATGTCATTGCCGTCAACCTTGTCCGGCGCTAAAAGCGGGGGAACGGCCAAAGGCTGGGCCTCAACGCCAGCTGGAATGGTCAGCGGCTTGTAGCCCATGTGGCTCTTATCAAAGTCTTTTTCAAAATAAAAGTAATCCGGATAAACTGTCATGATCAGTGCCTCCTTATTTTTACTAAATCAACAGTTTAAAATTGCTGCTTTTTACACATTCACTTTCTTTTCTAAAAGCGCTTTCCAGTGCTCAAAGCAGATTGTAGAACTATTTTTTATAAAAAAAATTGACATAGGTCAATTTTGACAATTTTTTTGAAAAAAAGGCTGTTTTTCGCAAGTTAATCTGTAATTTTGCTAAAAAACAAGTATTTTTTGAATTTTGCTGAAAGGAATAAGGGAAGAAGACAGGGAAGAAAAAAAGAGCCCAGTGGGCTCTTTTTGCAGGGATTACTTGTCAACGTGGATTTCGACGACTCGGCGGTGCTTGTCAACCGTAAGCTGATAGCTGGTCTGGTCGGGAATCAGCCGCTTGATTACAAATTCGAGTTCTTCCTCGCGGATCTTGCGGTGGTGGTTTTCCAGAACGATCCCGATGGCGATTGGGCTTTCGGTATAAACTACGGTAGTGTTGCCTAGGGAGTAAACTTTCACGTAGTTCACGCTCGTAGTATTTAGCTGACTGTGAACTAATTCGGCATAGCTATTAGTAACATCAATTAAGTGCATAAAACTTCACCCGTTTCTATTTGTCTCTGATATTCCCCTAACTTTCATTATAACGCATTCAAGAAAAAACAAGGATTCTTTTTGGATAATCCTTGTTTTTTCTGCTCAGAGATAGTTACTTTTCTTTGCTCGCTTCAGTGGCTGGCAGGGCGGGAACTTCTTCGGAAATCGTGATTTCCCCGTCCTTTAAGTCCGCCACCAATTGCTTGGCTTCAGTGTGGTCCAGCTTGTAGTCGGCCACCTTGTCTTCAATTTCTTCCTGGATGACCCGGCGAAGCGGACGAGCGCCCATTTCCGGATCGTATCCTTCCTCAACCAGCTTGTCCTTGGCCGCGTCGGTAACCTTGATGTGCAGGCCCTGGTCGCTGACCATGGCGTTGGTCTTGTCCAAAAGGAGGTTGACGATCTGCAAGAGGTTGCCCTTGCTCAATGGGTGGAACTGGATGATGTCGTCAAAGCGGTTCAGGAATTCCGGCTTGAAGTACTGGCTCATCACCTTGCGGGTTTCTTCAGCTTCATTCTTGTTGTTTTCTGCCGCGAAGCCTACGCTGGCCGTCTTGATTCCCTGGCCGGCGTTTGAGGTCATGATGATGATCGTGTCCTTGAAGGAAACAGTCCGCCCTTGTGAGTCGGTCAAGCGGCCGTCGTCAAGAATCTGCAAGAAGAGGTTCAAAACATCCGGATGGGCCTTTTCAACTTCGTCCAAAAGGATCAAGCTGTATGGGTTGTGGCGAACCCGTTCGGTCAATTGGCCGGCTTCTTCATATCCGACATAGCCCGGGGCAGACCCGATCAATTTGGAGACGGAGTATTGCTCCATGAATTCGGACATGTCGAAGCGGATCATGGCGTCTTCGCTGCCGAACATCTTCAAGGCCAGCTGCTTGGCCAGCTCGGTCTTGCCGACCCCGGTCGGGCCAACAAAGAGGAAGGAGCCGATTGGCCGGCCGGACTTGTTGAAGCCGATCCGGTTTCTTCTGATGGCCCGGGCCACCTTGTCAACGGCCTCGTCCTGGCCGATAACCTTAGCCTTGAGGTCGCTGGCCAGGTTGATCAGCTGGTTTTCTTCTTGTGCCTGGATGTCGCCGACCGGGATGTTGGTCTTTTCTTCCACGATCTTGTCCATGACCTTGGCCGTAATGGTCGGGGTCTTGTCCGGGTCGACGTTTTGGTCCTTCAGCTTCTCGTATTTTTCGATCTGGTCGCGGTAGTAGGCAGCCTTTTCGTAGTCTTCGTTCTTCAAGGCATCCTGCTTGAGCTTCTCAGCCGCGTCGATTCTTTCCTGGATCTTTTCCTTATCGATGTAAGGGATGGTCAGGTTCATTCTTGACCCGGCTTCGTCCAGAAGGTCGATGGCCTTGTCTGGCAGGAAGCGGTCCTGGATGTAGCGGGCAGACAGCTTGACGGCGGCTTCGATGGCGTCGTCAGTGTATTTGACGTGGTGGTAGTCCTCGTAGCGCTTCTGGATCCCCTTGAGGATCTTGATTGTCTCGTCGATGCTTGGTTCCTTGACTTCAACTGGCTGGAAGCGCCGGGCCAGGGCGGAGTCCTTTTCAATTTCCCGGAATTCCTTGATAGTCGTAGCCCCGACTAACTGCAGCTCACCTCTGGCCAGAGCCGGCTTGATGATGTTGCCGGCGTCCATGCCGCCTTCAGAATTGCCGGCGCCGACGATTTCATGGATTTCGTCGATAAAGAGGATGATGTCCGGCTGGCTCTGCAGTTCCTTGACCAGCTGTTGCATTCTTTGCTCAAACTGGCCCCGGATCCCGGTCCCTTGGACCATGGAAACCATGTTGAGGGAGATGATCCGCTTGTTTTGTAACTTGGCTGGAACTGACCCGTCCACGATGTCCTGGGCCAGGCCTTCAACGACCGCGGTCTTGCCGACCCCGGCTTCCCCGATCAGGACCGGGTTATTCTTGGTCCGCCGGTTGAGGATTTCAATTACCCGGGCGATTTCCCGGTCCCGGCCGATAACTGGGTCGATCTTGCCCTTCTTGGCCAGAGCTGTTAGGTCGGTCCCGAACTGGTCAAGCAGGGACTGGCCGCCGCCATTGCCGCCCCGGCCCAGGGTCGGGCCGGATGGATTTTGGTTGTTGTCACGGTTTGCGCCATTTGACCGCCCGTTCAAAGCGTTGAAGAGGTCGTCAAAGTCGCCGAAAAAGTTGTCATTATTCATTTGATTGCCTTGTTGATTCCTTAACTCTTGGTAGCATTGCTGACATAAGTCGATTTCTTTGTTTTGGCCGTTGATCTTCGTGTAAAGATGTATCGAGGCCTGCCGTTGGTGGCAGTTTTGACACAACATGTTAAAATACCGCCTTTCATCAAAGCTCTGCCTAAATTATAGGGCTTAGCACTCTAATTAGTCAAGTGCTAAGACTCGGGGGAGAAAATAGCCGGCCTTTGAGACTTCTTCCTTTAATTTTGACAAAAAATTGCGCTAAAATAATGGACAGGAGGTTGTGACATTAATATGGACTATACTGATATTTTGGAGAAATTGGTCTCAGGCGACTTGCTGGAGTACCAGATCGACCCGCAGAAGGACCCGGAAGATGCGTTTGTTTTCCAGCAAAGCCTGCGCAATTACGGAAAAAACAAGAAAATCACCGGCCGGGCCGGCCGCGGCGGGGTTATTACCTATACTTCGATAGAGAATAAGCCCAAGTATTAATGAAAACATTTACAATTAAGTTGTATTGACCTCGAAAACATGTTATTCTTTAAGAGAAACGGTACTTTGGTACCCAATTCTTGATTTTTAAAGGAGATAATTTACGATGGAAAAGAAAGAATTTCATATTATCGCTGAAACTGGTATTCACGCTCGTCCAGCTACCTTGTTGGTACAAGCTGCTTCAAAGTTTGGTTCAGACATCAACCTTGAATACAACGGCAAGTCAGTTAACCTTAAGTCAATCATGGGCGTAATGTCATTGGGTGTTGGCCAAGGTGCAGACGTAACTATCAGCGCTGAAGGCGATGACGAAAAGGAAGCTATCGCAGCTGTTGCTGAAACTATGTCAAAAGAAGGTTTGGCTGAATAATGACTGAAACTTTGAGGGGTATCGCAGCCAGTGACGGCGTTGCTGTTGCTCCAGCCTACCTCCTGGTCGAACCGGACCTTTCTTTTGAAAAGAAGTCCGTTGCTGACGCGGAAGCTGAAGTAGCCCGCTTTGATAAGGCAGTTGCCGAATCACAAGCTGAATTGGAAAGCATCCGCAAGGTTGCCACAGAAAGCTTGGGTGAAGAAGAAGCGCAAGTCTTTGACGCCCACTTGATGTTCCTGTCAGACCCTGAATTCACTGGCCAGATTAGCGCCAAGATCAAGAGCGACGCTGTCAACAGTGAAGCAGCTTTGGACGAAGTTGCCCAAAACTTCATCACTATCTTCCAAAGCATGACTGACAATGCCTACATGAAAGAACGTGCAGCTGACGTCCGCGACGTTTCAAAGCGGATCATGGCGCACTTGCTGGGCAAGGAACTGCCTAACTTGGCAAGCATCGACCACGAAGTAGTTCTGGTGGCTGAAGACTTGACGCCAAGTGACACGGCACAATTGAACAAGAAGTACGTTAAGGGCTTCGTAACTGACCTGGGCGGCCGGACTGCCCACTCAGCCATCATGGCCCGGTCTTTGGAAATCCCAGCTGTTGTCGGGACTGAAAAGATCACCACTTCTGTAGAAAACGGCCAAATGCTGATCGCTGACGGTTTGGATGGGGTGGCCATCGTTGAACCAAGCGAAGAACAAGTGGCTGACTACCGCAAGAAGGGCGACGACTTCGCTAAGCAAAAGGCTGAATGGCGGAAGTTGAAGGACGAACCATCAGTAACTGCTGACGGCAAGCACTTCACGGTCGCTGCCAACATCGGTACTCCAGACGACCTGGCTGGCGTTTTGGAAAACGGTGCTGAAGCAGTCGGCTTGTTCAGAACTGAATTCTTGTACATGAACTCAAACGACTTCCCAACTGAAGAAGACCAGTTTGAAGCCTACAAGAAGGTTCTGGAAGGCATGAACGGCAAGCAGGTTATCATCAGAACCATGGACATCGGTGGCGACAAGCACCTGTCCTACTGGGACCTGCCAGAAGAAATGAACCCATTCCTGGGTATCCGGGCCGTTCGTCTGTCCTTGAAAAACAAGGAAATCTTCCGCACCCAGCTGCGGGCCTTGCTGAGAGCATCAGCTTACGGCAAGCTGGGGATCATGTTCCCAATGATCGGTACTTTGGATGAACTTCACCAAGCCAAGGCTGTTTTGGCTGAAGAAAAGGACAAGCTGGTCAAGGAAGGCGTCAAGGTTGGCGACGACCTGCAAGTCGGCATGATGATCGAAGTTCCGGCAGCTGCCGTTCTGGCAGACCAATTTGCCAAGGAAGTCGACTTCTTCTCAATCGGGACCAACGACCTGATCCAATACACTATGGCTGCTGACCGGGGCAACGAAAACGTTTCTTACCTCTACCAGCCATACAACCCGTCAGTTCTCCGCCTCATCAAGCACACGATCGACTCAGCTCACGAAGCTGGCATCTGGTGCGGGATGTGTGGTGAAGCAGCTGGTGACTCAATCATGTTCCCAATCCTGCTTTCCATGGGCTTGGACGAATACTCAATGAGCGCAACTTCAATTCTGCGGATCAGAAACGAAATGAAGAAGCTCTCAACTGAAGAACTCGCCAGCCTGGCTGACAAGGCAACCAAGGAATCATTGACCAACGAAGACAACATCGAATTGGTTAAGAACTTGATGGCTGACAAGTAAAGAGCAAATTAAAAGCGATTAGCGTGAGCTGACCGCTTTTTTGTTTGACTAATTAAGAAATTTAAAAGAAAGCCAATTACCCCCTTCCTTTTTGTAAGTATCCATGCTAAACTATATAGTAAGTAACGAATGTGTGTTCATGCAATCTCATTTTAAAGGAGCGTGGTAACAATGGTAGATTTATATGTTTCTCCAAGCTGCACCTCATGCCGCAAGGCAAAGCAATGGCTTGAACAACACAATATTCCCTACAAGGAAAGAAACATTATTTCAGATCCTTTGAACCGGGAAGAAATCATTCATGTTCTGAGAATGACTGAAGAAGGCACGGAAGAAATCGTGTCAACACGGTCGAAGGCTTTCCAAGAGCTGAATATCGACCTGGACGACATTTCAATGAATGAACTGATCGATTTGATTGAAAAGAACCCAAGCCTGCTGAGACGGCCAATTATTTTGGATGACCGCCGGATGCAGGTTGGCTACAATGAAGATGAAATCCGCCGCTTCCTGCCGCGCAGCGTGCGCCGGCTGGAAATAGCCCGGGCTAAGCGCCTGGCAGACCAGGATTTTTAATTTTAGAATAGAAAGTTGCAGGCGTTGGCTTCTAGAAGCTAACGCTTTTGCTTTGTTGACTTTTTAGGTTACAATAACGGTACACATATAAGGAGGGATGAAGATGCGCGTTGAAAAGGTGAATGAGAACACGCTCCGCGTAAGCATGACCCGGGAGGATCTGAACCAGCGGGGCTTGAAGATCTTGGATTTACTCGGCAACCGGGAAAGAGTCCAGGAATTTTTCCTGTCAGTTCTGCGCGAAGTGGACGAGGACAATGACTTTGCCAGCGATGCGCCGGTGACTTTCCAGGTCATGCCCAACGATGGCGGGATCGATCTCCTGATTACCAAGATGAATGCAGGCAGCGACCTGCCGGAAGAAATGCAGCGCTTCTTTGATCCTGAAGCCAATGGGGTCGGAGACGATATGGCGGAAGCGGTTGAGGAAGATAACTGGGCCTTTTCCGACTTGAACCCGGCTGATGACGCCAACACTGAGATGGACCCGGTGATCATGCAGGACCTGGGCAACACCGATGATGAAGACTACGAGGACTACTGGAGTTACCAGGAGACCCATATTTTAGTCTTTGACGATATCGATGACCTCCTGGCTTTGGCTGACAGCCTCAAGGTCAGTGACCTGGCGTCCAGCGTCTACTACTACAAGCAGCAGTTTTACCTCAAGCTGGCTTTTATGGACGAGAATTACGCGGAAATCAAGCCAGCTGATGCCTGGGCGATCGCCAATGAATTTGGCTGCCAGGTGTCCGCTGACGAATTCCAGCAGGCCCAAGCCCACGGCCAGTGCCTCTTCCAGCAGGACGCGCTGGGGGCTTTGCGCCGGCAGTTTGCCAGCAAGCGGGCTTAAGAATCCAGATGATAATTTAAGGACTCCTTCGGGGGTCCTTTTATTTTGCCTATTTAAAAAAATCTCCCCTTTTTGGCGTACTAGTTAATGGGGGATTATTTTGTACGCAGCTTTATTAAATAAAGAACTGGTCCTGGCCGTCAGTGAGGCCGGCAAGGTTCGGGAGAACCCGGCCTATCTCAACCAGGAAGTCTACCGCTGCCCGCGCTGCCGGAAACCGGTCATCCTGGTTTTATCGCAGAAGGCAGAGCCTTTTTTCAAGCACTACCAGGCTTACCGGGGGCTAGGAGAACAAGAGGAGCACCGGCAGGGGAAAATGCTCCTCAAAGCCGCTTTGACCGCGGCGGGGCTAAATGCGAAAGCTGAAGTGCCGCTGGCTGACGGTGCCTTGCGGGCTGACGTTTTGGCCACACCGCTCTTGGCCTTTGAAGTCCAGTGCGCGCCCTTAAGCAAGGGGGAGTTTGCCCACCGGCATGCCCTTTACCAGGCGATTGGGATTAAGGATGTCTGGCTGGTCGGCTGCCGGCATTTTTTAGGGGAAAAGCTAAAGCAGACTCAGCTGATCTTTTTCCGGGAAAACCGGTGCTGGGGAAGCTATTATCTGGAAATCCACCAAGAGGCAGGCTTGATTAGATTGAAGTACCAAATAAGGCAGGCCCCTGTCAGCCAGACCCTGCTGTACCGGCAGGTGGACTTCGCCTTGGACGCGGAAGGAATTGCCGCTTTATGGCACTTTAGGCCCCTTTTGCCCCCGCCTTTGGCCGATGACTGGGTCAAGGAGCGGGACTATCTGGACCAGCAGCTGAAGGAAAAGAGCAAGCTGGGTCAGAAGCTAGGGGAATTGATGTACCTGGCCGGCTACACTGTCTTTACTTTGCCCAAGGAAGCTTTTTCCACTTGGCGCAGGCCGGGGGAGAAAAGCTGGCTCTTGAAATTTTTGCAGCAAAAAACCAGCCCCTAAAGGAGAGGCTGGCTATAAGAGATGAAGGTGGCTGACCGGATAATAAAGTGGAGCATTCTCCGTCAGCTGCATCAAGGGTTCAAGGCAGCTGTCCGCGCTGTTTTGGAAAATTTGCAGGAGGTCGTCGTCGCTTAATTCACCATCAAGCAAGAGACCGCTGTCATCGATCTGGTCGTCAAAAACCACGGTTGACGGCAGGGCCGTGATTTGGAATTTCCTGGCCAGCTGCTGGTCCTGGGCAATGACGTCTTTAAGGCAGGCATCATTCAAAGTAGATGAAATTTTCTCTGGCTTGATATTGAGGCTTTCTAGCAATTCTTCAGCCAAGGCCGGGGAATAAGACCGCTGGCCGTCACTCAAACTTTCCTGCAACTTGAACAAAAAGCTCCTGGCCTTCTTCTTGCCATAAGCGATTTGCACGGCATAGTAAAAGCTCTGGACGCTGACTGAGGCATTGTGATAATTGGCTAAATTGATGGAAGTGTTGAAGTTCCAGTTCCGCTTGACCATGTCGGCTTTCATGGCTTCCATGGTTACCAGGGGAATGTAATTGACGGAAATTTCAAGTTGCAGTTCTTCCGCCAATAGCCGGATGCGTTTTTCAAGCTGGTAGCAGGATAAACCTAACGGATTGATAAACAGAAAAAGTTCGAACATGGTCGACCTCCAATTTTTGCTTCATCTGCTACTTTAACAAAGCTTTTACTTGAAAACAAAAGAAAAGCTTTCGCCTATTTTTACTTGGCATGCTGGCTGGCCCGGGCAATCTTGCTCTGGTTGTTGGCTGACTTGACCGGCAGGGCAAAGCGGGTCTTAATTTCTGCCAGGGCTTCCTTGATAGCGGCCGGGGAGTCATTTTCAATTTCCATTTCCCAGTCCTGGTAGCCGTCCGGGTAGCTGGTCTGGTCTAAAGTCAGCTCGCAGCCCTTTGGCCCGTCTAAAAGGATCCGCCGGGTCTTGCTCCAGGAAAAAAGGGTCAGCTGGCTGGCTTTGTCCGGGTAATGCTCTAAAAGGTACTGGCCGACATTGCCAGTCAGACTTGGCCGGCCCTTTTTTAAAAAGTCCTCGGCTTCAGGCAGGGTTAAATCATCATTGATTTCCAGGCTTTCATGGTAGGTCTCCTGCAGCTTCTTGACCGGAACCTTGATGGTTTCCTCAGCCCGGTCTTGGAAGCAGCGGATTCTGAGGGCACTGTGGTCTTCTTTTAGCTGCTTGTCCGGGGTGTCAAAATAGTGGTTGCTCTGTTTGAAGTCGCTCTTGACCGGGTAGGCAGCGACGATAGCCTCATAGCTGGCCTGGTCCAGGGCGACTTTGGCTTCAATTTCGCGGTTTTTGCTCATTTTTTAAGGCTCCTTTGTTAGATAAAAATTAAAAAGCTTGCGTTGGTGCTTTCGCTAACATCTATGTTAAAATGAATTTGTTTGAGATGGAAGGAAAATGTCTGTGATTACTGATTGGGATACTTTTTTATGGCCATACAATGAAGCCGTAAATGAACTAAAAGTTAAATTCAGAGCTCTTCGGCAGAGTTTCTTGACCAAGGGAGAGCATTCGCCAATAGAATTCGTGGTTGGCCGGGTGAAAACGGTCGACTCCATTAAAGAGAAAATGCAGCGGCGGGTCATCAGCCCGGACGTGATCGAAACCGACATGCAGGACATTGCCGGTATCCGGATCATGTGCCAGTTTGTCGATGACATCTACCGGGTCGTTGACCTGCTCCATGCCCGCGATGACCTGGAAGTCGTCGAAGAGCGCGACTATATCCAAAATGCCAAGCCGTCCGGCTACCGGTCCTACCACATGGTGGTGGCCTACACGGTTTATCTGCCCGAGGGGGCCAAGCGCCTTTTGGCGGAAATCCAGATCCGGACTCTGGCCATGAACTTCTGGGCCACGGTTGAGCATACCTTGAACTACAAGTACCAGGGGGCCTACCCGGAAGATATTTCTGAGCGGCTCAAGCGGACGGCGGAAGCTGCCTACCAGCTGGATGAAGAGATGTCCTCGATCAGAAATGAGGTCAAGGAAGCGCAGAAGATCTTCACCAAGAACAAGGGCAAGGAAAAGTCATGAAAGTAGCTATCGTTCACAATGACCGCGTGACCACCCAGGTGGCGGTCCGGCACCTGCAGGTGCTGCTCGCGGAAAAAGGCATTTTGCAGGACCAGCAGCATCCCGACCTGGTAATTTCTGTCGGCGGTGACGGGACCTTGATCTCTGCCTTTCACAAGTATAAGCAGCAGCTGGACAAGGTCTGCTTTGCCGGTATCCACACCGGCCACCTGGGCTTTTACACCGACTGGCGGAACTACGACATGGAGAAGCTGGTTGACGCCCTGGCCAGCCATCCCGTTGAAGAAAACGAGGTGGGCTACCCGCTTTTGGACATGAAGGTAACCACCAGCTGCGGGGAGAAGCGCTTTTTGGCCTTAAATGAAGCCTCAATCAAGCGGATTTCCAAGACCATGGAAGCTGAGGTCTGGCTCGGGGGTGAGCGCTTTGAGAATTTCCGGGGCGACGGGCTCTGCGTGTCAACCCCGACCGGGTCAACGGCCTACAGCAAGTCCCTGGGCGGAGCGGTAATCCACCCCCGCCTCAAGACCCTGCAGCTGACTGAAATTGCCTCGATCAACAACCTGGTCTTCCGGACGGTGGGCTCGCCCATCGTTATTGCCCCGGATGAGTGGATCACCATCGTGCCGAAGATTTCCGACCGGGCGGTCGTGATCGTCGACGGGGAAAGGATCAGCTTGACCGACGTGCAGAAAGTAGATTATAAAATTGCGGCGGAAGAGATTCGCTTTTACCAGTATGGCCACCACCATTTTTGGGAGCGGGTCAACGACGCCTTCATTGGTGACAGATAGTGCAAGTATACAAAATGATTGTTGCGAAAAATGACCCAGGCCAGCTGAGTCATTTTTTGCTGAAAAAAGGTTTTTCCCGGCGGGCAGTCAACAACTGCAAGAACCACGGCGGGATGATGTTGGTCAACCACCACCGCCGGAATGGCAGCTACCGGCTAAAAGAAGGGGACGTGGTCCACTTTTTGATGGGCCAAGAGCCGGTCAACCCCTGGCTCAAGGTCTCCCGCCGGCCCCTGGACATTGTTGAAGAAACGGCTGACTATTTGGTGATCAACAAGCCGGCCGGCCTTTTGTCGATTCCTTCCGGCTTTCATGCGGAAGACGCGGTAATCAACCGGGTGCTGGCTTACTTTGAAAAGCAGGGGGTCAACCCGGCTTACGTCAAGCCCCACATCGTGACCCGGCTGGACCAGGACACTTCCGGCCTGGTTCTCTTGGGCAAGAACGCCATCGCCCATGACCGCTTCAGCAAGCTGGGCAAGGATGCTTTTATCAAAAAGTACCACGCTATCGTGCATGGCAACTTCGCCGAAGGAGATTTAAGCGGCCTGATCGACAAGCCCCTGGCCCGGGTGGGGGACACAGTCAAGCGGGAGGTCAATCCAAAGGGGCAAAGGGCCTTGACTGAATACCGGGTCCTTGACCAGGTCCCGGGGGCCAGTTTAATTGAACTCCGCCTGTTGACCGGTCGGACCCACCAGATCCGGATCCACATGGCTTCTATCGGCCATGTCCTTTACGGAGACGACCTATACGGGGCCAGGGATGCTTTTGCCCGCCAGGCCTTGAACTGCTTCTACCTGGCCTTCCCCAACCCCTTCGGCGGGGAAGAGCGGGAGATTGAGATTCCCGACCCAGGCGACATGCAGGGCTTGTGGCGGCAGCTGAAGCAAGAAGCAGGGAAATAAATTAGCAGCAAAATAACAAAACAATAAAATCAAAAAAGGAGACAGGCCGGCCTGTCTCCTTTTCTTATTCATCTGTTATCTATTTTTACGCGTTTGAGATTACTGCCCAAGCCAGGCCCCCGAGGGCGCAGATGGCTAGTAGCGGCAAAACTACTGAGCTGAGCAAGGCAAAGGCCAGGCCGACCCCGATCAAAAAGATCAGAACCCGCCAGAGGGCCACGCCCATCTTCCAGCAGAGCCATAAAATAAAAAGTAAGCAAAGCAAACTTAACATGTTTGTTCACCGTCCTCTAGCTTGCTATTCTTAAGCAATAATCATAGCATATTTTCGCGTGAATACAAGGATTACGCAAATACCAGACCGCAGATGATGACGATGATCCCCAAAACAATCCGGTACCAGCCGAATGGCTTGAAGTCGTGGGTCTGCACGTACTTCAGCAGGAACTTGATTGACAGGTAGGCCACGATGAAGGAAACGACCATGCCAACCAAGAGGATAGCCAGCTGGTTGCCGAAAAAGACGTGGCCGGCCTTGAAGAACTTTACCAGCTTCAAAAGCGATGCCCCGAACATGGTCGGGATAGCCAGGAAGAAGGAGAACTCAGTTGCCACGTAGCGGCTTGACCCGATCAGCATGGCCCCCAGAATAGTTGCCCCAGACCGGGAAGTCCCCGGGATCATGGACAAAACCTGGAAGCAGCCGATCAAGAGGGCGGTCTTATAGCTCATCTTGTTTAAATCAGTCAAGCTCGGCTGCCGCTTGGCGTAGTAGTTTTCCAAGACGATGAAGAGGATACCGTAGATGATCAAGGTGGCGGAAATTACCTGCCAGGAGGTCATGTTTTCTTCCAGCCAGTCATTCAGTGGCAGGCCGATGATGATTGACGGCAGGACAGCCGCGATGACCTTGAACCAGATCTGCCAGGTCTGCCCTTTTTCCCGCTTGCTCTTTGACGGGGCAAAAGGATTCAGCTTGTTAAAGTAGATCACGATGACGCTCAAGATGGCCCCCAGCTGGATGACAACCATGAACATGTTGATGAAGCTGGTTGGCTGGTCTAACTTGATGATGTAGTCGGCCAGGTAGAGGTGGCCAGTTGAGGAGATCGGCAGAAATTCCGTAACCCCTTCGATGATGCCGAGAATGATGGCTTTGAAAATGTCTAGCATGTTACTAAAAAAATACTCCTAACTTAATCAGTGAATAAAACTCTGGTGCCTTCTGGAACCGCGATGTACTTTTCCAGCGGGGTCAAGGTCCCGTCGCTTTGCCGCTGGTAGAGGGTAGCGTTATTGCTGTTTTGGTTGGCGGCAACGACGTACTTTTCCTCCGCGTCCCAGTTGAAGTCCCGCGGAAATTCGCCAAAAGTTGACACCCGCTGGACCAGCTTCAGGGCCTGGTCCGGCAAAACGGCAAAGACAGCGATTGAATCGTGGCCGCGGTTGGACACGTAAAGGAACTTGCCGTCACTTGACAGGCGGATGGCCGCTGCCCCGTTGTGCTGGTCCCAGCTTTCCGGAATGGTTGAGTAGGTGGCCAGGGACCGGAACATCCAGTTTTCTTCGTCAAACTTGACCACGTTGACCTGGCTGGAAAGTTCACCGGCCACGTAGAAGTACTTGCCGTCCGGTGAGAAGGCCAGGTGGCGGCTGCCGAAGCCGTCTTCGTTTTGGTAGCTGGCCAGGTGGGTCAGCTTTTGCCCGTCAAAGCCGTAGAAGTCGACTCTGTCTTGGCCCAGGTCGCAGGAAACCAGGTGCCCGCCCGGAGTTTCATCAAAGTAGTGCGGGTGAGCGCCGGCTTGTTCAGGCCGCGGCCCTAAAGCCTTGTTTTCGTGCTTGACCTGGTCAAGCAGGGTCAGCTGCCCCTGGTCATCATAGCTGATGACGGCCAGGACCCCAGTGTGGTAGTTGGCCGTGTAGAGCAGCTTCTTTTCCTTGTTGATGCCGATGTAGGCCGGAGAAGACCCCTCGTGCAGCAGCTGGCTGACCAGCTTGCCGTTTGCAAAGGCCGCGATACCCCCCTGGCCGTTTTCATTCTTAATGGTAAAAATGAACTGGCCGTCTTTTTGGAAATAGGTTGGCCCGCCGACTTCAACGACGTTTCTTCTTTGTTCCAGATGGGCCTGGTCACCGGAGCCGATAAAGTCAAACTGGTAGATGCCGGCTGACTCGTGCTTGGTGTAGCCGCCAATTAAAATATGCAATTTAAACCTCCTTATTTACTCCACAATAACTCTAGTTTAAATATTAAGCTTATCTTTAGCAAATGTCGATAAGAGATAGTCGTCCGTAAAGAATAATTAACAATTCTTTTCTTCTTAGCTTTAAGTTCCCGGTGAGTATGTTAGAATTTAACCAGGTGATAAAAATGAAATGGATATCTACAATTAAAGCAATCGGACCAAACGCGATCAGTGAAAAGGACCGCGTCGTAATTTTGTTTGGCCAGACGGCCAAAGATGAACTGCAGGACGTTTCCGTCATCCAGGCCTTTGATGATGAACAGGCTGCCCAGGCAGTCGTTCTTAAGAAGGGCGATACGGTGACCATTGATGGGACGACCTTTTTGATCAACTATGTTGGCCCTATGGCGGTCAGCAACTTGCGGGCCTTGCAGCACGCCAGCCTCTTTTTCACTGACAAAGTGCCAAAGAAGCCGATGTCCAACGCCCTCTACCTGGACTTGCCAGAAGACCAGGAAATGCCGAAGTTCAGAGTCGACGACGAAATCGTTTACGAACACCTGTAGGCTGGATTAATGAAGAAAAGAGACACGAGCCTCTTTACGGACTGGGTGCTTAACAACCGCTTCAGCGTCGGCTTGATCAATGTGCTCTTGGCCCTGTTGATCGTGCTGGTCTTTAACAAGATTTCCTTTATCTTGAATCCGGTCAACACCTTCATCAGCGCCATCCTGCCGCCCCTTTTGGTGGCCATGGTCCAGTACTATCTGATGGAGCCGGTGGTTGATAAGCTGGAAGAGAAGTTCAAGGTGCCGCGGACGGTCACCATCATGGTGATTTTTGCCATAGTCACGGTCTTCTTGATCTGGGCCATCAATTCCCTGATTCCGGTCGTCCAGAGCCAGATTGACTCCTTAGTCAAGAACTGGCCCACGATCTGGAAGAATTCGACCAACGCGGTTGATGAGCTCCTGCACAGTCCGAAATTCAGCGGCCTGCGCGATTCTCTGCAAAAGCAGATGACTTCTTTGCAGAAGAATTTCAGCAAGAGCATGGGGTCAACCGTCTCCAGCGCCCTGGGGAATTTAACCAGTGCGGTCACCGTGGCGACAGCCGTCTTCACGACCCTGGCCACAGCTCCGTTTTTGCTCTTCTTTATGTTGAAAGACGGACACAAACTGCGGCCTTTTCTGGTCAAGTTCGCTCCCCAGCGCTGGGAGCAGGCGACCAGCAAGCTGCTGCATGAAGTCAACCAGGCTGTGTCTTCTTACGTGATCGGCCAGGTTTCCGTGGCTATCTGCGTGGGGATCATGTTCTTCATTGGCTATACGATTATCGGCGAGCCTTATGGGGCAGCCCTGGCGATCTGTGCTGGCTTTTTGAACCTGATCCCTTACTTTGGGACCTTTATCGGTTTGATTCCGGCCTTAATCATCGCTTTAGTGACTAATTTGCCGATGGTGGCCAAGGTTTTAGTGGTTTTCTTTATTGAGCAGATCATTGAAACCCGGGTCATCAGCCCGCTGGTTGTCGGCAACCGCTTGAAGATGCACCCGGTGACGACGATTATCGTCATGCTGGGGGCCGGCTCAGTCTGGGGCCTGTGGGGCGTGATCGGCGGGATTCCGATCTACGCGGTGATGAAAATCCTTTTGACCCATGTCTACCGGTACTACCGGAAGGTTTCCCACCTTTATGACGACAGTTTCCAGGATGAAGCAGACCAGGCTGGACAAGAAGAAAAGGAAAGGAAATAAATGACTAACCATATTGTTTTGTTTGAGCCGGAAATTCCCGACAACACGGGCAACATTGCCAGAACCTGCGCAGGAACCAACACGGTGCTGGACTTGATCGAGCCCTTGGGCTTCCGCCTGGACGACAAGCATCTCAAGCGGGCCGCTTTAGACTACGGCGGTGAAGTTGAAATCCGCCGCCATGACGACCTGCGGGCCTTTCTGGCTACTTTGCCGGACAATGCCGAGATGTACTTGATCTCCAAGTTCTCCAGCAAGGCTTATACTGACGTCGACTACACGGACGAAAGCAAGGACTACTACTTTGTTTTTGGCCGGGAAACGACCGGTTTGCCGGAAACCTTCATGCGGCAATACGCGGACCGCAATCTCCGCATTCCCATGTCAGACAAGATCCGGGCCTTCAACCTGTCCAATTCGGCAGCTATTGTAATTTTTGAAGCCCTGCGCCAGCAAGGCTTTCCCCACATGGAAAAGTCCCATCACTATGAAAACGACAAGCTCAAGGACGACTACAACCGTCCTGGCCGCTACCAGCGGAACCTGCCCAAGCATTAGTGGCTAAAAAGAAATTTATGAGGTAAAATCATGGAATTTAACAAGCAGACCCCAATCATCGTTCGTGCCTTTCACTATGACCTGCTCGATGAGCCAGAAGAAAAGAACGAAGTCAACGTAGCCATCCGCCAGGTTGTCGCTACGGGCGAAGACGGCGTTGAAGATGCCGGCGAGGCAGGCGGCTACTACGAAGTAGCCGTTGTCTACGACGTTACGCCAGACGAAGACAACATCATCGAAATCAGCGGGGCCAACACCCAAGTCGTTCAGCTTCTGGGCTACCACGGCGACGGCCAGGACCTGGACCAGGAAACCTACCGTTTGCTCAGCCGGCCGCTGGTTGAATACATCGAAACCTTGACTTATGAAGTTAGCCAGGTTGCCTTGGATGAACCGATCAACTTGGACTTTGAACCTAATTTCTAAGGATTGAGCAGGTGAAGAAATGCCTCGAAAGAAAAGGCAGGCTAATCGTAAAAACAGAAATAAAAAGAAAAGAGAAGAATCTTTGAGCTGGGTGGTTACCGGGATCGTCTTGATCCTGGTAGCCATTTTGGCGTTATTACGCTTTGGCTGGCTGGGTAAGGAACTGGCCAATCTTTTGCGGCTCTTGATTGGGGACAGCTATCTTTTAGGCGGTGCCTTCCTGGCCATTTTGGGCCTGGTCATGCTGATTTACGGGCAGCCGCCCCGCTTTGGCTTTAAGCGGACAAGCGGCTTGATTTTGGCTTACCTGGGCCTTTTGTACATTTTGGCCAGCCGCTTTTTCAATGTCAGAAGCGTCCACAGCGAATTTTTGCCCGCCTTCAAGAACGTGATCTTTGAAGAACTGGCCCGGGCCAATGTCACCGTCAGCGTCGGCGGGGGCTGGATCGGGAGCTTCCTGTACGGGATCTTCTACCAGCTTTTAGGCCAGATTGGCGGCCTGTGCCTAGCTGTTTTGAACATAATCAGCGGGATCTTGATGTTCTTTGACGTCAAATTCCGCTCCCTGGTCGCTGCTTTTCAAAAAATTAGCCGCTCCTTTATCCAGCAAAGCAAGGATGGAGCCGGCCAGCTAAAGGGAAAGTACTCTGAATACAGGGAGCAGCAAAGAAAAGATCCCAACAACCGGGGGAAGCTGACCGACCCTTGGCGGGATAGCGAAGAAGCCAAGCCGGAGAAAAAAACAAGGCAAGAGAAGGCAGAGAAGCAGGCAGCCAAGCCTTCCCTGCCGGAAATCCAGGTGGCAGAGCAGCACCCTGACCCGCCGGTCACTCATTCACTGGAACTGGATGACCTGCCCAAGCCCCGCAGCCAGGCTGAAGATGACCAGAAGATGATTTTGGCCGACCAGCAGGTTGACCATGGTCTGGACAAGAGCACGGTCAGCTATGATGACAACTACCAGTTCCCGCCCCTGTCTCTGTTAAAGGCCGTCCAGGCCAGTGACCAGTCCAGCGACAAGGATAAAACCAGGCAGAACACGGCTATTTTGGAGGAAACCTTCAAGAGCTTCGGGGTGGAAGTCAATGTTAAAAAGGCTATCTTAGGCCCGACCATCACCCGCTACGAAGTCCAGCCAGCCGTCGGGGTCAAGGTCTCCCGGATTGTCAACCTGGCCGATGACTTAGCCCTGGCCCTGGCGGCCAAGGACATCAGAATTGAAGCCCCGATTCCGGGCAAGCCTTATATCGGGATTGAAGTGCCTAACCAGAAGGCCCAGTCCGTGGCTTTTAAAGATGCCATGGAGCACCAGGACCAAAAGGCCAAGGACCATCCTTTGATGGTGCCTTTGGGCAAGGACGTGACCGGGCAGATCATCAGCGCTGACTTGACCAAGATGCCCCACCTGCTGGTTGCCGGGTCAACCGGGTCCGGTAAGTCCGTGGCCATCAACACGATCTTGGCCAGCATCTTGATGAAGGCCCGGCCGGATGAAGTCAAGCTGGTTTTGATCGACCCGAAGATGGTCGAATTGTCAGTCTACAGCGGGGTTCCGCACTTGATGATCCCCGTTGTCACTGACTCCCGCCTGGCTTCCAAGGCCCTGAAAAAAGTCGTCGACGAAATGGAGCGGCGCTACAAGCTTTTTGCTGCCGGCAGCGTCCGCAATATGGGCGAATATAACCGCAAGGTGGCTGAGAACAATAAGGATACCAGCCGGCCGGTAATGGAGCCTTTGCCTTATATTCTGGTCGTTGTTGACGAATTGAGCGACTTGATGATGGTCGGCGGCCACGACGTGGAAAACTCCATCGTCCGCCTGGGCCAGATGGCCCGGGCCGCCGGCATCCACATGATCCTGGCTACCCAAAGGCCGAGCGTGGACGTCATCACCGGTTTGATCAAGGCCAATGTGCCGTCAAGAATTTCCTTTGCCGTTTCCAGCGGGGTCGACTCCCGGACTATTTTGGACCAGGTCGGCGCTGAAAAGCTGCTGGGCAGGGGGGACATGCTCTACCTGCCGATCGGGGCCTCCAAGCCTGACCGGATTCAAGGGGCCTACATCGATGTCGATGAGGTCGAAGCCGTCGTTGACTGGGTCAAGGGCCAGCAAAGCGCTGAATACGACGAGGAAATGATTCCCCAGGCCGGGGATGATGACGAAAGCAGCGATGACGACGTTGACGACGAGTACTACCAGCAGGCAGTGGACCTGGTCCGCCGCCAGCAGTCAGCCAGCACCTCCATGCTGCAGCGGCGGTTCAGAATCGGCTACAACCGGGCTGCCCGCCTGATTGACGAGCTGGAGGAGCACGGGGTAGTCGGCCCGCCGGAAGGCTCCAAGCCGCGAAAGGTGCTTTTGCCGCCTGAAGGACAAGAAGAATAAAAATAATGAACGAAGAAAATATCAGCATTCAAAGCAATCAAAAATTTACCAGCGGCAACCTGGGCCTGTTCGTCCGCCTGCCGCTGACCAAGCACAACATGGCTATGGCCAGCCTGCTCTGCCGCATGCAGATGAACGAAAGCGAACTCTTTCCGGATCCCGGCCTCCAGCAGGTCGAATTGCAGCAGCGCTACTCCTTCCAGTTTGAAGCAGTCGTGCAGCTTTTTGGCAAGGAAATGGTCATTTCCTACCTGGCCAATTTCGTTGAGCCCCAGGAAATCCTGGACCCGGACTACAACTACCGGCAGATAGCAGAAACTTTTGCCGGCCTGGCCACCCGGCCCTTGATTACGCCCAGCTCTGTCCAGCTGGCCCAAAGACAGCTGAAAGAAGAATACCAGGAGCTCATGGCTGAGCCGAGCAACGCGGCTTTAAGCGCCTTTTTCAACAACTGGTACGCGGACCAGCCCGATTACGCGGCCAGCTTCATCGGCTCGATTGAAGATATTACGAAAGCGACCAGCCAAGAAGTCCGCCGCTTTGCCGATGCCATCAAGACCCAGGCCAGCTGCGTATTTGGCCATGTCTATGATGCCCGCCAGGTTAAGCGCCTTTTGCAAAAGAAGCTGCAAGAAGAAGGCTGGCCGGGTCTAGCCTTGGACTTTGGCAGCCGGGACTTATTGATTTCGGCCCCGGACTTGCGGATTGAGAAAACAGACGAGCAGGGCAAGCAGCAGGCCCAGCTTTTCCTGGGCTATGCCTACAAGGGCCAGCCCAGCCTGCAGGATTTGGCCACGGGGACGGTCTTGCGCCAATACTTGACCGGAGACCAGTCCTCCCGGCTCTTCAGCAAGGTCAGGGAGGAAAACGGGGCGGCTTACGCGGTGGAAAGCAACTGGTATGCTGACAATGCCCTCTTCCTGGTCAACGCCGGCCTGGATCCGGACAAGTTGGACTTAGCCCGGCAGATCATCGGCAAGGAGATGAAGATGGTGGCTGACGGCCGGATCGATCCGGGCCTGCTCAAGCAGAGCCGGCAGGCACTGGCCAACCGCCACTTGCTCAACCAGGACCATGCCAGCTGGCTTTTAGCCAAAGACCTCCGCTACAAGCTCCATGCCGACTACGAGGACTTTGATATGATGGCCGCGGTTAGCCGGGTGACCAGCGGCCGGCTGGCTGACTTTGCCCAAAAGCTGTATCTGAATGAAAGCTATGTATTAAAATGATCAAACCAGAAATTATCAGAAAAGATTTCCCTTCCGGCTTCAAGGCCCAGGTGATCCGGCGCAAGGGTTTTAACCAGCGCTTTTTCGGCATTATCGTAGATTTCGGCAGCGCTGATCCCCAGCCCGTGCCCGGCCTGGCCCACTTTTTGGAGCACAAGCTTTTTGCCGCGGAAGAAGGCGACTTGTCCCTGGAATTTGAAAAAATTGGGGCCAGCGTCAATGCCTTTACCTCTTTCAATGAAACCATGTATTATGCCAGCGGGGTCAAGAACGTCGGCCCCATGATCGACCTGCTCTTCAAGCTGGTTGGCCAGCCCTACTTCACCGATGAGAATGTGGCCAAGGAAATCCCCATCATCCAGCAGGAATTAGCCATGTACCAGGATGAGCCCGACTGGATCCTGGGCGACCGGCTCCTGCGGGGCATCTATGGGGACTGCAACTTGGCCATCGACGTGGCAGGGACCAGGGAATCGATTGCCAGCGTGACTAAGGAAAAGCTCCAGGCGGCTTATGATGAAAACTACGTGGCAGCCCGCATGTCCTTTGTTGCCTGCGGGGACTTTACCGACAACCAGGTCAAGACCATTCTTAGACAGGCCAGGAAATTGTCAGACCAATACCTGCGCCCGGGCAAGCCGCAAAAAGAAGCGGACTTGGTGCCCTTTTTGCCAAGCGGGCAGGACTGGAACCTGATCGGCGGGGAAGTGCCCCTGTTTACGGCGGCTATCCCTTTGCCAAACTTTAAGAAAGTTTTAGCAAGTCGGGATATGAGTCAAATTTTGCTGGAAATCATGCTAGAATCAAAGCTAGGTGCCGCCAGCCACTGGTTCGCCAGTGCCAGACAAGCTGGCCTGGTCAGCCAGCCCCTCCAGATCAGCGTGACTTATACCCGGCAGGGGGCCTACGCGGTCTTGCTGGGGATGAGCCCGGAAGCAGAAGAGCTGCTGGACCAGATCAAGGCTGAACTGGCGCCAGACAAGCTTTTTCCCAAAAAGCAGGAAATGGAAATGCGCAAGCTCTTCGAGATTCACAAAAGAAGCTGGCTGGCCCAAACCGTGCGCAGCCTGGATAATTTGTCGGGTTTTGCCGTGGAAATGGCTGAAGAAAGCCTGGATGAGGAAGACTTGTTTGCCAATGTTGAGCAGATGCAGGCCATGAATTTTGCCGACTACCGGGCCTACTGCCAGGAGCTTTGCGAGGGCGCCAGCATCAACACGGCCCGTCTGCTTGAGGAGGATGACCAATGAAGCGAACACTGATTTTCGGGGCAACCGGCGGTATTGGCCAGGCCATTGCGGCCCGCCTGGCTGAGTCTGGCTGGTCCATGTACCTGCACTGCAACAGCAACTGGGAAGAGGCCAGCGATTTGGCCAGGACTCTGGCGGAAAAGCATCCCTTGCAGGATTTCATGCCGATCAAGCTGAACTTTTTAGCAGGCGACGACCAGCTCAAGAATTTTGCCAGCAGTCTTTTGCCCGTCAACGCGGTCGTTTTTGCCCAAGGGATCACCAACTATGACTTCCTGGGCAGCCAGAGTTCTCAGGTCATTGACCAGATCATCAAGGTCAATTTGGAGAACCCGATCAAGCTGACCAAGCTTTTGGAAAGCCAGCTTTTAAAGCAAGAGCACAGCCGGATCGTCTACCTGGGCTCAGTTTACGGGGGCCAGGGCAGCGCCATGGAAGCAGTCTACAGCGCGACTAAAGGCGGGATCAGCCGCTTTGCCCAGGCCTATGCCCGGGAAGTTGCCGCCAGCCGCTTCACGGTTAATGTCGTTGCCCCAGGGGCGGTCAACACGGCCATGAATGCCATGTTTTCCCCGGAAACCTTAAAAGAGCTGGCAGAAGAAATTCCGGCCGGCCACCTGGCCAAGCCCAAGGAAATTGCCTACTGGGTTGACTGTCTGCTTAACCCTGAGAGCGACTACCTGACCGGGCAAACGATTTATGTCAGTGGCGGCTGGCTGGAATAGGGCGACACATCCGCGGCCATTGTGCTATAATTTATAAACGAATTTTAAAGTGATTGAAGAGGTTAATAATGTCAGGCATTGGAGAACAACTACGTAAGGCAAGAGAGGCCAAGGGCCTTTCAATTTCCGATATTGAGAAGGCTACGAAGATCCAGAGCCGCTACCTGGAAGCAATCGAAAACAACGATTTCGACAAGCTGCCAGGCGACTTTTACGTCCGGGCTTTCATCCGCCAGTACGCGCAAATCGTCGGCTTGGACGGCAAGGAATTGCTGAGCCAGTACCAAGGCGAAGTTGCAAATGAAGTCACGAGCGAAGTCAGCCAGCCGGCAGCAAGCAGTCCGGCTCAAGAAGTTCATGAGGAAGCTCATGAAGAAGAAGCAGCTCCAGTAGAGCCGGCAGAAAATAAGCCGGCCAGAATCAGTGCCAGCCGGCCAGCCAAGCGGGAAGTTGCCGAGAAAGCTCCTAAGGACGCCAAGTGGCGCAAGCTTGTGCCCCGCCTGGCCCTGGGCTGCGGGATCGCCCTTTTGCTTTTGATCGGGGGGATGGTCTTTGCCAACATGAAGAAGACCGGGTCAAGCAGCCAGAAGGAAAATGCTGGCTCCAGCGTCACGATTACTTCCAAGAAGTCTTCCAGCAAGAAGAGCTCATCAGCTTCTTCTTCATCCAAGAAAAAGAAGACCAGCTCAATCAAGGTTGCTTCACTTGGCGGCTCAACCTACCGGGTAACTGGCATCAAGTCCAGCACGCCATTGGTAGTCCGGTCAAGCAAGCAAAGCATCTACTACTACGTTTCCGTTGACAACGTGATCACCAACCAGGGGACCCTGCAAAGCGGTGAAAAGCACACGGAAACTGTCAAGAAGGGGCAAACTTTGATCGTTTACCTGGGGACTGATACTGGCGTGACTGTAACTGTTGGCGGCAAGAAGATTCCGTTCACTCCAATCAACGGCACGACCCGTTTGACTATCTACCTGGGTGACAGCTCTGCTTCAGCAAGCAGCTCCGCGGCAAGCCGCACGACTAGCACCAACACTAACACCAATACCAGCACGAGCTACAGCAGCCGGGCAAGTTCCAGCGTGCAAAGCTCAGCTTCCAGCCGGCCAGCAGCTTCCAGCTCCAGCGTTCGATCAAGCTCACAAGCTTCATCCAGCGCTGCCCCAAGCAGCCAGGCATCATCTGCTCCATCATCATCTGCCGCTTCCAGCAGCAAGCAATAAGAGAAGAATGACCATTAATTCTTAAAAGTGAGGAATTTAAAGCAATGAATTTACCAAATAAACTGACTGTTTTCCGAATCTTTTTGATTCCTATCTTCATGATCCTGCTGATTGCCCAATGGCCAGCCGGCTCATTCACCCTGGCAGGGACTGAAATTCTGTGGAGCCGGGTGGTGGCCATGATCGTCTTTGCCGTTGCTTCCGCAACCGACTGGTTTGACGGCCACATCGCTCGCTCCCGGGGACTGGTAACCAACTTTGGTAAGTTTGCTGACCCGCTGGCGGACAAGATGCTGACCATGACGGCCTTCATCTTCATGGTTGCATTGAATCTGGCTCCAGCCTGGGTTGTAGCCATCATCGTCTGCCGGGAACTGGCTGTGACCGGCCTGCGCCTGATCGTGGTCGAAAACAACGGCAAGGTCATGGCGGCTGCCATGCCTGGCAAGATCAAGACCACCTGCCAGATGCTGTCAATCATCTTCCTGCTCTTTGGCGACATCTTCCACCTGGGCACCATCCTGCTCTACCTGGCTCTGATCTTCACGATCTACTCCGGCTACGACTACTTCCATTCTTCATGGGATGTCTTCAAGGGTTCAATGTAAGCATTTAGAAAATCACTATTCTTTAAAAATGAGTATCAGCAAGGTACTCATTTTTTATTTTTTAAGTCAGATTGGGGAAAAAAGGGCTTTTTTCTTGTACTAGTAAGTGGAGGAGAAATAGTTTGAACGTTAGTTCGGATTTTTCTTGCTTTTTACCAGGCCTTCAAAGTATAATGTTTAGTAGTAAGTTTCCAGGAGGGAAAAAATTTGGCTAAAGATGAAAAACAAGCGGCTCTTGAAGCGGCTTTAAAGAAAATTGAAAAGAACTTCGGTAAAGGCGCGGTCATGCGGATGGGCGAGAAGGTCGACACCCAGATCTCGACTGTTCCGTCAGGCTCACTGGCCCTGGACGCGGCCTTGGGCGTGGGCGGCTACCCGCGGGGCCGGATCGTGGAAATCTACGGGCCGGAATCTTCCGGTAAGACGACCGTTGCCCTGCACGCCGTAGCTGAAGTGCAGAAGCGGGGCGGCACGGCGGCCTACATCGACGCGGAAAACGCCATGGACCCGGCTTACGCTGAAGCCTTGGGTGTGGACATCGACCAATTGATCCTGTCTCAGCCAAACACTGGGGAAGAAGGGCTGCAAATCGCGGACACCTTGATCTCCAGCGGGGCCATCGACATCGTCGTGGTCGACTCCGTTGCCGCCCTGGTGCCGCGGGCCGAAATCGAAGGTGAAATGGGTGACTCCCACGTCGGTCTCCAGGCCCGCCTGATGAGCCAGGCCTTGCGCAAGCTCTCCGGGACGATTGCCAAGACCAAGACCATTGCCATCTTCATCAACCAGATCCGGGAAAAGGTCGGCGTCATGTTTGGTAATCCCGAAACCACCCCAGGTGGTCGGGCGCTGAAGTTCTACTCAACCATCCGGCTGGAAGTCCGCCGGGCGGAACAGATCAAGCAGTCCACCAACGTTATCGGTAATCGGGTCAAGATCAAAGTGGTCAAGAACAAGGTTGCTCCGCCATTTAAGGTAGCTGAAGTCGACATCATGTACGGGCAGGGGATCTCCCAGTCCGGCGAACTGCTGGACATGGCTGCTGACCAGGACATCGTCGACAAGGCCGGGGCCTGGTACTCCTACCACGGTGAAAAGATCGGCCAGGGCCGGGAAAACGCCAAGAAGTACCTGGAGGAACACCCGGACGTTTCCGAGGACATCCGGACCCAGGTCCGCAAGGCTTACGGAATCGATGCTGAATCTCTGGAAGAAAAGGAAAATCCAGAGAAGGTCAAGGAGCAGCGGGCTAAGAAGGCAGCTCCTGGCGAAGAGAAGCCAGCAGAGCCGGCAAGTCCGGAAAAGACTGATAAATAGGCAGTTTTTGGCCAATAAAAAGATTGCGAGCAGAAGTCTGGCAATCTTTTTTGTTTCCGCAAATGCAGCTAAGGAATTGACTTGACCAAAAATGTAACATATGATTAGTAATGTGCGAATAATTCTAAATACAAAGGCGACGTAACTCATGATGAATAATACTATATTTCTTCTCGCAACAGTCGCTGTAATTTTTCTTATTTCACTTGTCGTGGGATGCCTGATTGGTTATGCCATCCGGAAGAATGCCTGGGAAACCAAGGCGGAAAACGCCCGGCAGAGCGCGGAGGCAATTTTGGCCAAGGCGAAAGCCGAAGTCGAAGTAGCCAAGGCCGAGGTCCAGGCGCAGAAGCAGGCCGCTGAAGCCGTTAAGCGGGATGCTGAGACGGAGAAGAAGGCCAAGATCCTGGAAGCCCAGGAAGAAATCAGGGATTACCGGCAGAAGGTTGAAGACGAGCTGAACAGGCGCCGCGATGAAGCGGCCCGCAAGGAAAACCGTCTTCAGCAGAAAGAAGATACCCTGGATCACCGCAGCAGCCTGCTCGATGACCGGGAGAAACAACTCACACAAAGGAAAGACCAAATCAAACAGCAGGAAGAAAAAGCCGCTGGTTTGCTGGAAGAAGCGCACGGGCTGGTCGAGAAGCAGAAAGACAAGCTGCTGGAAATCTCCCGCTTAGACGAAGAAGAGGCCAAGAAGATTGTCCTGGCCCAGGTCTCCGACCACCTGACCAAGGAGAAGGCGGAGCTGATTCGGGCTAACGAGGAAGAAATCAGTGCCAGAGCCGACCGCTTTGCCCGCCAAATCATCGTGGATGCCATCCAGAGCAGCGCGGCGGATACGGTCGTGGAAACGACCGTGTCAGTCGTGGACCTGCCAAACGATGACATGAAGGGGCGGATCATCGGCCGCGAAGGCCGGAACATCCGCTCTTTTGAAGCCATGACTGGGGTGGACTTGATCATTGACGATACGCCAAAGACGGTCACCTTGAGCGGTTTTGACTCCATCAGACGGGAAGTTGCCAAGCGGGCCCTGCAGAAACTGATCAAGGACGGGCGGATTCATCCGGCCCGGATCGAAGAGATGGTTGACAAGGCGCGCAAGGAAGTCAACGACGATATTTACGAGGCTGGTGAAAGTGCCTTGATGGAACTGGGCATCCACCGGATGAACCCGGAACTGGTCAAGATCCTGGGCCGGCTGAAGTACCGAACTTCCTATGGCCAGAACGTGCTGGCGCACTCGATTGAAGTCGGGAAGCTGGCCGGGACTATGGCAGCTGAACTTGGTTTGGATGAAAAATTAGCGGTTCGCGCGGGATTATTACACGATATTGGCAAGGCAATCGACCATGATATCGAAGGCTCCCACGTAGAAATCGGTGTTGAATTGACCCGGAAATACCATGAACCGGACCTGGTGGTCAACGCGATCGCTGCCCACCACGGTGATGTGCCGAAGCTCTCCTTCATCGCTGACCTGGTCGTGGCGGCGGACACTATTTCCTCCGCCCGGCCTGGGGCAAGAAGCGAAAGCTTGGAGAACTACATCCGCCGTTTGACGGAACTGGAAGACATTGCTGGCAGCTATGACGGCGTCAAGCAGGCATATGCCATCCAGGCCGGCCGGGAAGTCCGCGTAATGGTTGAGCCAGGCAAGATCTCAGATGATGAGACCACGGTTTTGGCCCACGAAATCCGGGACAGGGTCGAGAAAGAACTCGATTACCCGGGCAATATCAAGATCACCGTAATACGGGAGAAACGTGCCGTGGCAGTTGCCAAATAAAGCAGAAAGTCCAGATTGAATTCTGGACTTTTTTGTTAGCATTTGGCAAATCGCCTTAAAGCCCGGTATAATTAACTCAACTAGACTCAGAAAGCGGAATTTCATGTTTAAGATTATCGTTGACCTTTTTTTACTGGTGATCATCCAAGTAGCGATCACGCCTTTCATCCGGCGCCTGGCCTTTGTCCTGGGGGCGGTGGACAATCCTAACGCCCGCCGGGTCAACAAGAAACCCATGCCGACTATCGGGGGGCTGGGGATTTTCGTGACTTACAATATCGGGACCTTCATCTTGCTCAGAGAGCAGTTTCCGACCCACGAGCTCTTTGCCCTTTTGCTGGCGTCCAGCGTGATCGTCTTGACCGGGATGATCGATGATATTTTAGAACTCAAGCCCGGGCAAAAAATGGGCGGGATCTTCATCGCGGCTATGATTATCTACTTTTTGGCCGAAATCCGGATGACCGAGCTGAATATTCCTTTTACCGGCCAGACCATCAATTTGCCCTGGTATCTCAGCCTGCCTATTACCATCTTCTGGATCCTGGCCTTGACCAACGCGGTCAACTTGATTGACGGCTTAGACGGCCTGGCGGCCGGTGTGTCCTGCATCTCGCTTTTGACCATGGGGATCGTCGGCTACTTCTTCTTGCGTAACCAGGGCCTGTACGTGCCGATCGCCTGCTTTATGCTGGCGGCCTGCCTCCTGGGCTTTTTGCCTTACAACTTCAACCCGGCCAAGATCTTTTTAGGGGACACCGGGGCCCTCTACCTGGGCTTCATGATCTCGGTTTTAGCCTTAAAGGGCTTGAAGAACGTGACCTTTATTTCTTTCCTGGTACCGGTGATCATCTTGGGCGTGCCGATCTCTGATACGGTCTATGCCATGGTCCGCCGCAAGCTGAACAAGAAGCCGATTTCCCAGGCGGACAAGCACCACCTCCACCACCAGCTGATGAACTTGGGCCTGACCCAAAGGCAGACGGTACTGGTGATTTACGCCCTGTCCTTGATCTTCTCCTTCGTGTCCATGCTCTTCCTCTTGTCGCCGATCTGGGCCATGGCCCTCTTGCTGGTCGGCCTCTTGATCGCCGTTGAGCTCTTCGTGGAATCGATCTGCCTTTTAGGGGAAAAATACAAGCCCCTCAGCCACTTGATTAACCGCCTGGTTTTACATAGCACCCACACTAAGGAGCCGGACGTTGAAGTCTGGCTCCAGGGCGAGGCCAAGCCCCGGAAGTGGCAAGAGCGGTCCAAGGGGGGGCACAAGCCTGCTGAGAAAAATAGCGGTAAAAAACAATAAAGCTGAACAGACAAAAGAAAATGACCAAGCAGAAATGCTTGGTCATTTTTGGTTAGAATCTTTTTTCTCCGCTTTTAACGGGAATTTCGTTACAGCGCTGGTCCCCCTTGATCAGATCGGGTTCCCCGTTTAAGAGCTCGGTTAGATCGCTGATAAAGGGGTCAATCTGGTCCAGGTCCAGGTAGATGGAAATGGTGATGTTTACGCCATATTCAGTGCCGGCAACGAAGACCTCTTTTTCCTTAAGGAAGTGGTCGACCTTGTCATAGCGGTTGTAGGGGATGGTAAAAATCAATTCCTGCTGCTTAACCCGCTTGACGATGCCAATGGCTTCAGCTGCCTCGCTGACGCTGGAAGAGTATGCCCGGATGAGGCCGCCGGCCCCTAATTTGATTCCGCCGAAATACCGGGTCACGACGACGGCGACATTCTTCAGGCCCATTAATTGCAGGGTCTTTAATTCCGGCACCCCGGCCGTACCGGCTGGTTCGCCGTTGTCGCTGCTTTTGACCCGGTCGTCATTAATGCCCAAGGTGTAGGCATAGGTGTTGTGGGTGGCGTCATGGTACTTTTTGCTGGTCGCGGCAATAAAGTCCCGGGCCTCTTCCTCATCCTGGACCCGGGCAAGAGTCGCGATGAAGCGGCTCTTCTTGATGACCAGCTCATGCTGGCCGTTTTCTTTGATTGTTAAAAAATCTGCTTCTTTTGACAAAAAATCATCCCTTTTTGGTGTATTAGTTAGTGGAGGCAAAAAAATGACAGAAGAAAAAGAATCTCTGGCCGGCCGCCAATGGCTGGTTGACAAAGTGGATAATAGCATAAAAGAGGGGCAGACGGCAATTCCCGCCATCGAAAATGGCATCTGCCAGCGCTGCGGCAGCTCATGCTGGGCCCGCCTGCCGTCGGGCTTTTTGTATTGCCGTGCTTGCGTGGGCCTGGGCCGGCTGGATGAGGGCAAGCTTTTGGTCCGCCAGGCGGCTGGCAGTCATTACCCGGCCAGGGCGGGGATGACCTGGACAGGGCAGCTGCAAGAGCGGCAGGAGGGTGTGAGCCGCGTTTTATTGGAGAAATTTGCCGCTAAAGAGGACTGCCTGGTTGAGGCCGTGACCGGGGCGGGGAAGACGGAGATGATTTTTCCCTTATTGGCTGAGGCTTTCAGCCGCGGCTGCCGGGTAGCCATTGCCACGCCCAGAATCGACGTGGTCAATGAGCTTTACCCCCGCCTAGTAGCAGCCTTCGGGGAGGTGGAGATCGGCAAGTACCATGGCCGGGAGGAAAAGGAAGCGGCCAATGAGCAGCTGGTCATCTGTACGACCCACCAGCTGCTGAAGTACTACCAGGCCTTTGACCTTTTGATCATCGATGAGATCGACTCCTTCCCATATGCCGGCAATCCCCAGTTGCATTTTGCCGCGGGCAATGCTGTTAAAAAAACGGGCAGCCGGGTCTTTTTGACGGCCACCCCGCCTGAGGACCTGCTAAAAGCGGCCAGGCAGGGGAAACTGGCCATCGTCAGGCTCAACCGCCGCTTTCACGGCTATCCCTTGCCTGTGCCCCGGCTGGACCTGTACGTCAAGCCTTTTTTGACCAAGGGCCGCCTGCATCCGAAATTAGCCCGGCGGATCAAAATGGCGGCCAAAAGCGGCCACCCCCTCCTGGTCTTTTTGCCCAGAATTGCCCAGATGCCCCAGTATTTTGCCGCTGTCAAAAGGCTCCTGCCCGACTTGCGCCTGTCAACCGTCTATGCCCAGGACCCGGACCGGCTGGAGAAGGTGGAAAAATTCCGCAAAGGCGACCTGGACCTGCTTTTGACGACCACAATCTTGGAGCGGGGGGTGACCTTTAAGCATGTTTGGGTGATCATCGTGGCCGCTGATGATGAGATTTATTCCGCTGCCAGCCTGGTCCAGATTGCCGGCCGGGTGGGCAGAGACAAGCAGGATCCGGACGGGCTGGTGCTTTTTTGCTACCGGCGCTACAGCCGGCAGATCAGAAGCGCGGTCAAGCAGATCAAGGAGATGAACTGGGGATGAGTCTTTGCCTTTTTTGCGACCAGCCTTTTACCGGAGATTTGGACATGAGGCGCCTGCTTTTGCCGGGCAAAAGCAAGACTTCCTGCCTGTGTCCATCCTGCCGCCAGCAGTTTGCGCAGATCGGCCCCGCCTTTTGCCCCCAGTGCGGCCGCCAGCAGGATAGCGGGGAAATCTGCCAGGACTGCCAGAAGTGGCGGCGGATCTACCAGGGGAATTTTTTGCACAACCAGGCCGTCTACTGCTACAACCAGGCCTTTCATGACCTGATGGTCCGCTACAAGCGCTACGGGGACTACCTGCTCTGCCAAGTTTTGCAGGAATTGGCCGCCCCTGCTGTCCAAAAATTAGCGGCCGACTACTACGTCCCGGTCCCGACTTCACCTGAGCACCGGGAAAAGCGGGGCTATGACACGGTCTGGGAAATTTTTACCCCCCTTTTGCCCTTAACGCCACTTTTAGCCAAGAAGGCTAGAGCTGGGGCCCAGGGGGAAAAGGACAAAAAAGCCAGGATGCAGGCCAAGCAAAATTTCTTTTTAAATCCTGAATTTAGGGGTACAATAACAGGCAAGATCATCCTTTTGGATGACATTTACACCACAGGCCGAACACTTTACCATGCGCGCGACGCGATTGAAACGGCTTTTCCTAAATGCCAGGTCGAAAGTTTTTCAATTAGTCGCTAAATATTTTCACAAAGCGCTTTCAAGTTTGGTATAATATGAGTGTAAAGAAACCGCGCAAGCGGGAAAGGAGATAATTATTATGTTAAAGTACAATGTTCGTGGCGAAAATATTGAAGTCACTGAAGCTTTGAGAGATTATGTTGAAAAGCGCTTGACCAAGTTGGAAAAGTACTTTGATCTGAGCCAGGACGTAATCGCTCATGTAAATCTGAAGGTATACCGTGACCACTCAGCTAAGGTTGAAGTAACCATTCCGCTTCCATACCTGGTTTTGAGAGCTGAAGAAACTACGGATGACATGTACCGCAGCATTGACTTTGTTTCCGAAAAGCTTGAACGCCAAATCAGAAAGTACAAGACCCGCGTCAACCGCAAGAGCCGTGAAAAGGGCGTTGAAGAATTCTTTATCCCTGAAGAAGCTCCGGTTGAAGAGGAGAAGGAAGAAAAGGCTCCAATGTTCAAGATTGTCCGCAACAAGCGGGTTAACTTGAAGCCAATGGACCCAGAAGAAGCCATCTTGCAAATGGACATGCTGGAACACGACTTCTTCGTCTTCCAAGACGCTGAAACCAACGGCACCAGCGTGGTTTACCGCCGCAACGACGGCAGCTACGGCTTGATTGAAACTAACGAATAGTTTCGCCGCTTATCCAACTGAATACTAAGGCTGCAAGCCAGGCAGGGCACGATGATTATTGTGCCCTGCTTATTTTTGTAGATTATTTTAATTTTTGGCATTTACATGTTAAAATTATTCTGTGATTTTAGACTAAATATCAGAATTAAGGACGATTAGATGGCAAACATTTTAAAGAAGTTATACAACGCTGATAAAAGAGAACTTAAGCGTTTTGAAAAAATTGCTGACCAAGTAGAGTCATACGCTGACCAAATGGCCGCTCTCTCTGACGAAGAATTGCAGGCCAAGACGCCGGAATTCCGGAGCCGGATTGAAAAGGGCGAAAGCTTAGACGACCTGCTGCCGGAAGCCTTTGCCGTATCCCGGGAAGCTTCCAAGCGGGTTCTGGGCCTGTACCCATTCCGCGTGCAGATCCTCGGCGGGATTGCCCTGCACCGGGGCAACATTGCCGAAATGATGACCGGGGAAGGTAAGACCTTGACGGCCACCATGCCGGTTTACCTCAACGCTTTGTCTGGCAAGGGCGTGCACGTTGTTACTGTCAACGAATACCTGTCCAGCCGTGACGAAACTGAAATGGGCCAGCTTTACCGCTGGCTGGGCCTGACGGTCGGCTTGAACCTTAGCACCATGTCCCCGGAAGAAAAGCGGGAAGCTTACGCCTGCGACGTAACTTACTCAACTAACTCTGAACTGGGCTTTGACTACCTCCGGGACAACATGGTTGTCTACAAGGAACAAATGGTGCAGCGGCCGCTTAACTACGCCATCATCGACGAAGTTGACTCCATCTTGATCGACGAAGCGCGGACGCCTTTGATCATTTCCGGTGAAGCTGAACAAGCCAACGCTGACTACGTCCGGGCTGACCGCTTTGTCAAGAAGCTGGTGGAAGACAAGAGCGACAATGACGCCGATGACGATGAAGACCACGGCGACTACAAGATCGACTGGCCAACCAAGACTATTTCCCTGACCAGAACCGGGATCCAGAAGGCCTGCGACCACTTTGGCCTCAAGAACCTTTACGACGTTGAAAACCAGAAGCTGGTCCACCACATCGACCAAGCTCTGCGGGCCAACTACATCATGCTCAAGGACATCGACTACGTTGTCCAAGACGGTGAAGTCTTGATCGTTGACTCCTTTACCGGCCGTGTTATGGAAGGCCGCCGCTACTCAGACGGCCTGCACCAGGCTATCGAAGCCAAGGAAGGGGTCAAGATCCAGGAAGAATCCCAGACCCAGGCCACAATTACTTACCAGAACTACTTCAGAATGTACCAGAAGCTGTCCGGGATGACCGGTACGGCCAAGACTGAAGAAGAAGAATTCCGTGAAATCTACAACATGGAAGTCATCACCATCCCGACCAACCGGCCAGTTATCAGACAGGACATGCCAGACCTGCTCTACCCGACCCTGGACTCCAAGTTCAAGGCCGTGGTTGACGAAATCAAGGAGCGGCACGCCAAGGGCCAGCCAATCCTGGTCGGCACGGTGGCCATTGAATCTTCTGAACGCTTGAGCCACATGCTGGACAAGGAACACATCCCGCATGCTGTCTTGAACGCCAAGAACCACGCCAAGGAAGCAGCCATCATCATGAATGCTGGCCAAAGAGGGGCAGTTACGATTGCCACCAACATGGCCGGGCGTGGGACTGACATCAAGCTGGGGCCTGGCGTCAAGGAACTGGGCGGTTTGGCCGTAATCGGGACTGAAAGACACGAATCCCGCCGTATCGACAACCAGCTGCGGGGCCGGTCCGGCCGGCAGGGTGACCCGGGTTACACCCGCTTCTACCTGTCCTTGGAAGACGACTTGCTGAAGCGCTTCGGGGGCGACCGGGTCAAGGACTTCCTTGACCGCCTGTCCGACAATGACGACGACAAGGTCATCGAAAGCCGCTTGATCACCCACCAGGTTGAATCAGCCCAAAAGCGGGTTGAAGGGAACAACTACGACACCCGGAAGCAGACCCTGCAATACGACGACGTTATGCGGATCCAGCGTGAAATCATCTACAAGGAACGGATGCAGGTTATCGATGAGCAGCAGTCCTTGAAGAGTGTCTTGATGCCGATGATTCACCGGACTATCGACCACCAAGTGGACATGTTCACCCAAGGCGACCGGTCGACTTGGCGCCTGGACTCCTTGCGCGACTTTATCGTTTCCAGCCTGGCCAGTGAAGAATACGTTGATTCAGAAATCGACTTCAAGACCTTCACGCCAGATGCCCTTAAGCAGCAGCTTTACCAGCTGGTTGAAGACAACTACCAGGAAAAGGAAGCTGCCCTGGCTGATCCGGAACAAATGCTGGAATTTGAAAAGGTGGTTATCCTCCGCGTGGTTGACGAACACTGGACCAACCACATTGACGCCATGGACCAATTGCGGCAGTCAATCGGCCTGCGGGGCTACGGCCAGCTGAACCCGCTGGTTGAATACCAGGACTCCGGCTACAACATGTTTGAAGAAATGATCAGCGACATCGAGTTTGACGTGACTCGCCTCTTCATGAAGGCTCAGATCAGAAACAACTTGAGTCGGTAATAAATCAGCAAAGAGGGGGCGGGAGCCTCCTCTTTTTGGTTATAATTGTAGTAAACAAAAAGAGTATTTTTAGCAAAGGAAAAAGACAATGGAAATCAGTGAAATTCAAAATGCTTTAGACGAGTTGCGGACCCGGCTTAACCACTTCAGGGGGTCTCTTTGACTTCGATAATATCAGCGAAAGCATTGAAATCAACGAAGCCAAGATGGCGGAACCGGGCTTTTGGGACAATCAGGAAAAGGCCCAGAAATTGATCAGTGAGACCAACCTGCTCAAGGAAAAGCGGGACTCCTTCCTGGCTCTGGAAAAAGACCTGACCGATGAAGAAACGGCCCTGGAATTGCTGCGCCTGGAAGCAGACGCGGACCTGCAAAAGGACACCGAAGACCAGCTGGCCAAGCTGCAGGAAGAGTTCCACCAGTATGAATTGAACCTGCTCTTGTCGGGCGAGTACGATGACCATAACGCCTTGATGGAAATCCACCCGGGGGCCGGCGGCACTGAAGCCATGGACTGGGGGAACATGCTGCTCCGGATGTACCAGCGCTATTGCGACTCCCGTGGCCTTAAGTTTGAAGTCAACAACTTTGAACCAGGTGATGAAGCCGGCTTAAAGAGCGTCAGCGTCCGGATTTCCGGCAAGAATGCCTACGGGCTGCTGAAGTCTGAACACGGCGTTCACCGCCTGGTCCGGATTTCGCCTTTTGACTCAGCCAAAAGACGGCACACTTCTTTTGCCTCGGTTGAAGTTATCCCCGAAGTCGATGACTCCATTGAAATCGACATTGACCCTAAGGACCTCAGAATTGACGTCTACCGGTCATCCGGGGCGGGCGGCCAGCACATTAACAAGACTTCCAGTGCCGTCCGGATTACCCACATCCCAACCGGGATCGTGACGACTTCCCAGGCCCAGCGGTCCCAGTTCCAGAACCGGGACACGGCCATGAATGAAATGCGGGCCAAGCTTTTCCACCTGGAAGAAGAGAAGAAGCGCAAGGAAAAGGCGGCCTTGAAGGGTGAGCAATTGGACATTGCCTGGGGCTCGCAGATCCGGTCTTACGTCTTCCACCCATACAGCATGGTCAAAGACCACCGGACCGGCTATGAAACCGCCGATGTGGGCGGGGTGATGGACGGGAAGCTGGATCCCTTCATCTACGCCTACCTGCAGTGGCGTTTGAGCCAGGAAAATCCAGAATAAGAGGAAAAATATGTCATTTACCACGATAATACTGCTGGTTTTGGCGGCGGTAGTCGCCCTGGCCCTGCTCTCGGTTTTCTTCAAGGCCTTGATTGCCTTGCTGCCGGTGGGCCTGGTCGTAATTTTGCTATTATGGCTCTACTACCGCTTTTACTGGCGGAAGAAATACAAGCTGCCCAGCCGGCCGGAGCCCGACAGGTTCAAGCCAGGCCAGGCAGATCCGGAGCGGCCGCGGAAACAGGCGCAAGATGTGACAGTGCGAGATGTTGATGATAGTGAGGTACATGATGACGAACACGGTAAAACTAACTGAGCTCATTAATGACAATTCCAACCTGCGGGTTCTGCAGGGACAGGAATGCGTGGCTGGCAAGAAGATTACGGTTTCCGACGTTTACCGGCCGGGACTGGAATTGAGCGGCTACTTTGACTTTTACCCGGCTGACCGGGTCCAGCTTCTGGGCAGAACGGAAATTTCCTACGCTGCCCGGCTGGACCACGACCTGCGCCGGAAAGTTTTTGAAAAAATCTGCCAGAAAGAAACTCCCTGCGTGCTGGTTTCCCGCAACCTGCCGGTGCCGGTTGAACTGAAGGAAGCGGCAGAAGCAGCCGGGACCCCGATCTTGATTTCCAATGACGCCACGACCTACTTGATGAGCATGATCACCCAGTACCTGGCCGTCAAGCTGGCGGAAAGAAGCAGCGTTCACGGGGTCCTGGTCGAAGTTTTCGGGATGGGGGTCCTCTTGACCGGGGAATCCGGGGTCGGCAAGTCCGAAACCGCCCTGGCCCTGGTGCAGCACGGTCACCGCTTGATCGCTGACGACCGGGTGGATGTCTACCAAAGAGACCACGAGACTGTGGTCGGGGAAGCTCCCCGTATTTTGAAGCACTTGATGGAAATCCGGGGGATCGGGATCATTGACGTCCTCAAGCTCTTCGGGATTGGGGCCATCAAGGATGAAACCGAGATCTCCCTGGTCATCAACTTGACCAACTGGAACTCCAAGGCCAACTATGACCGCCTGGGCTTCCAGGAAAACACCCGGATCATCTGCGGGATCGCGGTTCCCCAGGTCACTATTCCGGTCAAGGTCGGCCGGAACATGGAAAACATCGTGGAAGTGGCCGTCATGAACTTCAGAGCCAAGGCCATGGGCTTTGACGCGGCCAAGACTTTTGATGAAAACTTGACCAGCCTGATCGCGGAAAACAGTGAGGAAGAAAAAGGGGGTAAAGCAGACTAATGACTTTAGCACTGAATCCAATCGCCTTCAGTATCGGGGACATTCACGTCCGCTGGTACGGAATCATCATCGCCTGCGGGATCCTGCTGGCTACCTTCATGTCGATCAGAGAAGGGCAAAGACGGCAGATCATGAGCGATGACTTCATCGACTTGCTCTTGTGGGGCGTGCCGATCGGCTTTATCGGGGCCCGGATCTACTATGTCATTTTTGAATGGGGCTACTTCTCCCAGCACCCGGATGAAATTATCGCCATCTGGAACGGGGGGATTGCCATTTACGGGGGCTTGATCGCCGGGGCGATCGTCCTTTTGGTCTTCTGCTACCGGCGCTTCTTGTCGCCATTTCTAGTCCTGGACATCGTGGCGCCGGGCGTGATGGCGGCCCAGGTCCTGGGCCGGTGGGGCAATTTTATGAACCAGGAGGCCCACGGGGCCAAGTGCAGCCTGCAGTATCTGCAAAACCTCCACTTGCCCCAGTTCATCATCGACCAGATGTACATTAATGGCAGCTACTACAAGCCGACTTTTTTGTATGAATCTTTCTTTAACCTGATCGGTCTGATCATCATCCTCTCCCTGCGCCACAAGAAGCATCTTTTTAAGCAGGGGGAAGTCTTCATGCTTTACCTGGCCTGGTACTCCGTAGTCCGCTTTTTCGTGGAAGGGATGCGGACGGACAGCCTCTATATCTTTGGTGTCATCCGGGTTTCCCAGGCCCTCAGCCTCCTGCTTTTAATCGCTGTGGTTATTTTATTTGTCTACCGGCGTGTCAAAGTCAAGCCAAAGTGGTATCTTGAAGGAAGCGGTTTAAAATATCCATACGAGAGGTAGAAAAAATGACAAAAATTTCCGTTTTAGGCGCCGGTTCCTGGGGGTCAGTCCTGGCCTCCATGCTGGCTGACAACGGCCACGAGGTGGCCCTTTACGCCCACCGGCAAGTTATTGCTGATGAGATCAACCAAGATCACACTAACCTGCACTACATGAAGGACTGGACCTTGAACCCCAGCGTTTGGGCCAGCACCGACATGGGGCAGGTTCTGAAAGACTGTGACGTTATCCTGTTTGCCGTGCCGACCAGCGCGATCCGGTCAGTGGCTAAAGCGGTCCGGCAGGTCTTGGACGAAAATGGCCGCCAGCCTTACCTGGTTTCGGCCACCAAGGGGATTGAACCGGGGACTAAAAAGCTGGTTTTGCAGATTTTTAAAGACGAAATCTACCCAGACGGATTTGACAAGATGATCGTCCTGTCCGGTCCCAGCCACGCGGAAAATACCGCCCAAAAGGACCTGACGGCCATTACCCTGGCTTCAACTAGTCTGGACAACGCGGCCAAGATGCAGAAGATTTTTTCAAATGACTATGTCCGCTTCTACACCAGCAACGACCCAATCGGGGTCCAGGTCGGCGGGGCTGTTAAAAACGTCATCGCCATCGCGGCTGGGATCCTGGCGGGCCTGGGCTACGGGGACAATGCCAAGGCAGCCTTGATGACCCGGGGCCTGACGGAAATCACCCGCCTGGGCGTGGCCTTTGGCGGCCAGCCTTGGACCTTCAGTGGCCTGTCCGGGATCGGCGACTTGATCGTTACTTGTACCTCAGTCAACTCCCGGAACTGGCGCTGCGGCTACCAGCTGGGCCAGGGCAAGCCCCTGGACGAAGTCTTGGCCAACATGGGCCAGGTTGTTGAAGGGGCCACGACCGTCAAGGCCGTGTACGAAATCTGCGACAAGTATTCTTTGGACATGCCGATTTCAGCTTCCATCTACAAGGTCCTCTATGAGGGGGCCAAGATCGACGATGAGATCAAGCTGATGATGAGCCGGCAGATGGGACCGGAAATCAGAATTTAAAAGAGGCTTGCAATCTTTTGAAAATCCTGTATGATATTACTTATAAAAAGTAAGTGGCAAGGAGGCTGTTTATGACCAAAGAAGTTGACGTAGTAATCATTGGTGCCGGTCCAGCCGGCATGACGGCAGCAGTTTACGCGGCCCGGGCCAACCTGAAGACGGTCCTCTTAGACCGGGGGATTTACGGGGGGCAGATGAACAACACTGCCGACATCGACAATTACCCGGGCTTTGTGGAAGTTCAGGGGCCGGAACTGGGCGAAAAGATGTATCAGACCGTGCAAAACGCCGGGGCCAGCTATGAATATGGCGACGTCCAGGCCGTCAAGCTGGAAGGCGACTACAAGCGGGTGATTACGGACAGCGAGGAATACCTGGCTCCAGCCGTGATCATCGCGACTGGATCAGAGCACAAGCACTTGAACGTGCCGGGAGAGGAAACTTATTCCGGCCATGGTGTTTCTTACTGCGCCGTCTGCGATGCAGCTTTCTTCAGAGATGAAGACGTGACGGTGATCGGCGGGGGCGACTCGGCCATCCAGGAAGGGCTCTACCTGGCTCAGTCAGCCAAGTCAGTCACGGTCGTTCACAGAAGAGACCAGCTGCGGGCCAAGCCTGAACTGCAGGAGAAGGCCTTCAAGCACCCGAAGATCAAGTTTGTCTGGAACGCCCTGACTGAAGAAATCGTCGGCGAAGACGGCAAGGTCAGCGGGATCCGTTACAAGGACAAGGTCAGCGGGGAAGAAAAGGAATTTGCCACCAAGGGCGTCTTCATTTACGTTGGCGTTTTGCCAGTGACTAAGGCCCTGGATGGCCTGGACATCCTGGACGAAAACGGCTGGATTCCTACTGACGAATTGATGCGGACCCGGCAGGAAGGGATCTTCGCGGCCGGCGACGTGCGGCCAAAGGATTTGCGCCAGGTAACGACCGCCGTGGGCGAAGGCAGCGTGGCCGGGCAGGAAGCTTACAACTACCTGCAAGCCAAGGGCTTTTTGAAATAGATATTAAAAGCAGCGGACAAGTGGTCTGCTGCTTTTTTCTTTGAGCAAAATATTTCTAGAATCTATGTTCGGGTAGTAAAATAGATTACGACTGATTATTGCAAGTTTAAGGGGGAAAAAAGTGATTAAGCGGCAAGACAATAACAAATTTGAACTCGTCTCACCATATAAGCCGGCCGGTGACCAGCAGCAGGCCATCGACCAGCTGACGGCCGGTTTTCAAGCCGGCGATAAAGAGCAGATCCTCAAGGGGGCAACGGGGACGGGGAAGACCTATACCATGGCCAATGTAATTGCCAAAATGAACAAGCCGACCCTGGTCATTACCCACAACAAGACCCTGGTTGGCCAGCTCTACAATGAATTTAAGGAATTTTTCCCGAACAACGCCGTGGAATACTTCGTTTCCTACTATGACTACTACCAGCCGGAAGCCTATGTGCCCCAGTCAGACACTTACATTGAAAAAGACGCCTCGATCAACGACGAAATCGACCAGCTGCGGCACGCCGCCACCAGCGCCTTGATGTCCAGAAATGACGTCATCGTGGTGGCTTCCGTTTCCTGTATATACGGCTTGGGTGACCCAAGAGAATACGCGGCCAGCGTGTTAAACGTCTATACTGGCCAGGAATACGAAAGAAACACCCTGCTCAGAGACTTGGTCAACATCCAGTACGACAGAAACGACATCGACTTCCAGCGGGGCCGCTTCCGGGTCCGGGGCGACGTCGTGGAAGTTTTCCCGGCCGGCTATTCCGACCGGGCCTACCGGATTGAATTTTTTGGCGACGAAATCGACCGGATTGTTGAAGTTGACCCCTTGACCGGGGAAGTGCACGGGGTCAGAGACAGCATCTCCCTTTTCCCGGCAACCCACTTCATGACCAACGATGATCAACTGGCCGGGGCTATCGACCGGATCAAGGCTGAGATGGACGACCAGGTCAAGAAGTTTGAAAAAGAAGGCAAGCTGCTGGAGGCAGAAAGAATCAAGCAGCGGACCACCTACGACTTGGAAATGCTGAGAGAAGTCGGCTACACCAACGGGATTGAAAACTACTCCCGGCAGATGGAAAACCGCAAAGCCGGTGAGCCGCCATACACCCTTTTGGACTTCTTCCCCAAGGATTCCCTAATTTTAATCGACGAATCCCACGCCACCATGCCGGAAATCCGGGCCATGTACAACGGGGACAGAAACAGAAAGCAGACCTTGATTGACTATGGCTTCCGCCTGCCATCAGCCTTGGACAACCGGCCCCTAAAGCTGGAAGAATTTGAGCAGCATGTCAACCAGATCATGTATGTGTCAGCCACCCCGGGTGACTATGAATTAAACCAGACTAGCCGGATCGTGGAACAGGTCATCCGGCCGACCGGCCTTTTGGACCCGAAGATCGAGGTCCGGCCAATTGAAGGGCAGATCGATGACCTGGTTGCTGAAATCAACCTGCGGATTGAAAGAAAGGAACGGGTTTTTGTCACTACTTTGACCAAAAAGATGGCTGAAGACTTGACCGACTACTTGAAAGACCTGGGCATCAAGGTCCGCTACCTGCACTCGGACATTAAAACCCTGGAAAGAATGCAGATCATCCGCGACCTCCGCTTGGGCAAGTTTGATGTTTTGATCGGGATCAACCTGCTTAGGGAAGGGATCGACGTACCGGAAGTTTCCCTGGTGGCCATTCTGGACGCGGACAAGGAAGGCTTCCTGCGGGCCTACCGGCCGCTGATCCAGACCATGGGCCGGGCGGCCCGGAACGCCAACGGTGAAGTTATCATGTATGCTGACCGGATCACCGATTCCATGAAGCTGGCGATTGATGAAACGAACCGCCGCCGGGCCATCCAGATGAAGTACAATGAAGAGCATGGGATCGTGCCAAAGACCATCATCAAGCCGGTCCGGGACATGATCTCCGTGGTCAAGGCCGACAAGGAAGCCGAAAAGTCAGACTCCTTCGCCGACCTCAACTTCGACGAGCTGACGGCCAAGCAGAAGAAGCAGATGATCGCCAACTTGAAAGAGCAGATGCAAGACGCGGCCAAGCGCTTGGACTTTGAAAGCGCGGCTAACCTCCGCGACGCGATTATCGAATTGGAAGGCTCTGTAAGAAAACCGATTAAGAAGAAAGGCAAGGACTTCAATGGCAGATAGAAAGATTGTCATCCGCGGTGCCCGTGAGCACAATTTAAAAGACATCGACGTAACCATTCCTAAAGACCAGCTGGTCGTTATTACTGGCTTATCGGGTTCTGGCAAGAGCTCACTGGCTTTTGACACCCTGTACGCTGAAGGCCGGCGCCGCTACGTCGAATCTCTGTCCAGCTATGCCCGCCAGTTTTTAGGGCAAATGGACAAGGCCGACGTCGACTCAATCGACGGCCTTAACCCGGCCATTTCCATCGACCAGAAGACGACCTCCCACAATCCCCGCTCAACGGTCGGCACGGTTACTGAAATCAACGACTACCTCCGCCTGCTCTGGGCCAGGGTCGGCCACCCTTACTGCCCAAACGACGGCACCTTGATCCAGCGGCAGTCGGTTGACCAGATGGTGACCCGGATCCTGGATTTGCCGGAAAGAAGCAAGATCCAGCTTTTGTCCCCGGTCATCCGGGGCAAGCGGGGCGAGCACAAGGAGGTTTTCGCCCGAATCCGCCGGGCCGGCTATGTCCGGGTGATCGTTGACGGCGAGCTGCACGACGCCAGTGAGGAATTTGCTTTAGAGAAAAACAAGCGCCATGATATCGAAATCGTGGTTGACCGCCTGGTCATCAAAGACGGGATCCGGTCCCGCCTCTTTGACTCGGCTGAAGTAGCCCTGCGCCTGTCTGAGGGCTACATGGACGTTGACGTGATCGGGGGCGAGAAGCTCAGTTTTTCTGAATACTACGCCTGTCCTCTTTGCGGCTTTACAGTCGGGGAAATGGAGCCCCGACTTTTCTCCTTCAACGCGCCTTTCGGGGCCTGCCCGGCCTGCGATGGCCTGGGGATGAAGCTGGCGGTTGACCCGGACTTAGTGGTCCCGGACAAGGACAAGAGCTTGGCTGAAGGGGCCCTGGCTCCTTGGGCAGGGTCAAAGTACTACATGGGGATGCTGGAGCAGGCCTGCGCGGCTTTGAAGATCCCGATGGACAAGCCTTTTAAAAAGCTGACCAAGCGGCAAAGAGACATTATCTTAAATGGGTCAGACAAGGAAATCCACTTCCACCTGGAAGGGGACTTCGGGGTCAACGACACCAAGCAGCCCTTTGAAGGGGTGATCAACAATGTCGACCGCCGCTACGCCAAGCCAATGTCCAAGTTCATGCAGGAAGTCATGGGCAAGTACATGACTGAATTGCCTTGTGAGGTCTGCGGCGGCAAGCGGCTTAATGAGAAGGCCCTGGCCGTTAAGGTCAATGGCAAGAACCTGGCTGAAGCCAGTGACTTGTCAATCAAGGACGGCCTGGCCTTTTTCAAGGCAGTTGACTTAAGTGAGCAGGAAGCTGCTATCGCCAAGCCGATCCTAAAAGAAGTCTGCGACCGCTTGAATTTCCTGGTTAGCGTCGGCCTGGACTACCTGACCCTGTCCAGATCAGCCGGGACTTTATCCGGCGGGGAAGCCCAGCGGATCCGCCTGGCCACCCAGATCGGGTCCAACCTGTCCGGGGTTATGTATGTCTTGGATGAACCGTCTATCGGCCTGCACCAGCGGGACAACGACCGCTTGATCGCTTCTTTGAAGCGGATGCGGGACCTGGGCAACTCCTTGATTGTCGTTGAACACGACGATGAAACTATGCGGGCTGCTGACTACTTGATTGACATGGGGCCAGGGGCCGGCAGCCAGGGCGGGGAGGTTATGGCGGCCGGAACGCCGGAAGAAGTCATGGCCAATCCGAAGTCTTTGACTGGCCAGTACCTGCGGGGAGAAAAGTTCATCCCGGTACCATTGAAGCGGCGCAAGGGCAGCGGCAAGAAGCTGAAGCTGACCGGGGCGGCGGAAAACAACCTGAAGAATATCAGCGTCGAATTCCCTTTGAGTGAATTCGTGGTCGTGACCGGGGTTTCCGGGTCCGGCAAGTCCACCCTGGTCAACCAGATTTTAAAGCGGGTCCTGGCCCAGAAGCTCAACCACAATTCCGCCAAGCCGGGCAAGTATGACAAGCTGACCGGCTGGAAGAATATTGAAAAAGTGATCGACATCGACCAAAGCCCGATCGGCCGGACCCCGCGGAGCAACCCGGCGACCTACACCAGCGTCTTTGACGATATCCGGACCCTTTTTGCCCAGACCAATGAAGCCAAGATGCGGGGCTACACCAAGGCCCGCTTCTCCTTCAACGTCAAGGGCGGGCGCTGCGAAACCTGCCACGGGGATGGGATCCTCAAGATCGAAATGAACTTCCTGCCGGACGTCTACGTTCCTTGTGAAGTCTGCCATGGCCAGCGCTATAATTCTGAAACTTTGGAAGTGACTTACCGGGAAAAGAATATCGCCCAGGTCCTGGACATGACGATCAGTGAAGCTTGTGACTTCTTCGTTAATATTCCCAAGATCCACCGCAAGCTGCAGACCATCGTCGACGTTGGTCTGGGCTATGTCAAACTGGGCCAGCCAGCCACCACTTTGTCCGGCGGGGAAGCCCAGCGGATGAAACTGGCCAGCGAACTGCAGAAGTTATCGACTGGGAAAAACTTCTACATCCTGGATGAACCAACTACTGGCCTGCACACCGACGACATCAAGCGCCTTTTGGAAGTCCTCCAGCGCCTGGTGGACCAGGGCAACACGGTTTTGGTGATCGAACACAACTTGGACGTGATCAAGACGGCTGACTGGCTGATCGACCTGGGCCCTAACGGGGGCGAGCGGGGCGGCCAGGTGGTCTGCACGGGGACGCCGGAAGAGGTGGCAGACTGCCCAGAGTCCTGGACTGGCAAGTATCTCAAGCCAGTTTTGGGCCGGGACAAAGCTTTGACTGAAAGCAGTCTTGCAAATAAAGAAAAAGAATCTTAATCACGCCCTAAACCTTTTTTAGCAAAGTATTGTAAAATGAAAGCTGAAGCCAAATAATTGTCAGAATTTTTACTTCAGTGTGAAGGGGTGATTTTTATGTTTGATTCTGTCTACAACGAAAAACGCGGCTTTGACTGGGGCGTCTTCATCGCTGGGGTCATCTCCGTCGTTTTAAGCATTTTTCTCTTTGCCAACCCTGGCAAGGGCTTGCGGGGCCTGGTCATCGTTCTGGCCGTCTTGTTGATCATGCAGGGGAGCGCTTGGATTTCCATGTATGCCGGCTTTCACGGTATCTTTGGCCCGTCTTGGACGACCCTTTTATCGGGGATCTTTGACATTTTGATCGGGATCTTCTTCCTGTGGGATAACAAGGTCGGGGCATACACGATCGCGATCTTGGTGGCTATCTGGTTCATCGTCGACTCGGTGATCGGGATCGTCTTTGCCTGGCACCTGCGTTTCTTTGAGACCGGCTGGTATTTCTTCTTCAACCTGCTCTTGAACATCCTGGGCCTGGTCGTCGGGGTTATGCTTCTGCTCAGACCGATTATCGCGGTGATGAGCACGGTCTACTTGATCGCGATCTACCTGATGATCTTCGGGATAAATGAGATTGCTTTGGCCTTTATGCACCGTTAAGCATTTTAAACTGCCGATACTTAACAGATTGTTTAAGTGTTGGCAGTTTTTTTTGATGGTAAAATGAAAGTAAGCAGTAAAAAAGTGTAAGGAAAAAACAAAAAGCAGGGAGGCAATGGAAAATGGAGAAAAAGATTTATATTTCCTGCGACATGGAGGGCTGCGCCGGCGTTACCAGCTGGGAGCAAACCCATTATGGCCACAAGGGCTATGACCTGGCTTTAAAAGAGATGACCCGAGAAACCGTGGCCGCGGTCAAGGCCTGCCAGCAGGCCGGCTACCAGGTGACCGTCAAAGACGGGCATGAGGACGGGATCAACCTGGATCCGGCCCTGTTGCCGGCGGGCACGGAACTGATCCAGGGCTGGGACTCTTCACCAGAAGAAATGATGGCGGGAATTTCAACCGACTATGCCGGGGCAATCCATATCGGCAGCCACTCTCCGGCCGGCTCCAGCGAAACGCCCTTGGACCATACAGTGGAACATGGCTGGTATTCCTGGGTCAAGCTGAACGGGGAATTGGCCTCGGAATTTACCTTCAACAGCCTCTGCGCGGCCCAGTACGGGGTACCCTCACTTTTCCTGGCCGGGGATGCCGGAATTTGCCGGCGGGCTGAGGACTTTTGCCCGGGCATCGTGACCTGTGCCACTAAAAAAGGGGTGGGCAGCGCGACTGTCAATAAGAGCCCCCAGGAAGTCGCAGCGGGCATCGCGACCGGGATCAAGGAAGCCTTGGCGGGGCCCGGTGGTCTGCCGCTTTTAGCTGACGAATACCTGCTGGAATTCTGCTTTTCTTCAGCAGGCCGGGCCAGAGCCGCTTCTTTTTACCCGGGAGCTGAGCGAGCAGGCGAGCGGATCGTTTCCTACCGGGCCAAGAGCATTATGGAACTCTTGACGGCGAAAATGTTCATGACGGAAATCTGAGGTGGAAGATGGGCTTAAAAGGAGAACTGTTTTTGCCCCGGGCTTATCAAACCGGAGAGAAAAACGACATAACCGATGTTCCGGGGATCAAGGTGGGCCAGGTGACCCTGCGAAAGGGCGGGGTTAATACCGGCGTCACGGCAATCTTGCCCGGGAGTGATATTTTTAAGCAAAAAATGCTGGCCAGCGGCCAGGTCATCAATGGCTTCGGCAAAACTACCGGCCTGGTTCAGATCAATGAGCTGGGTACTTTGGAGACTCCGATTCTCATGACCAACACCCTGGCCGTGGGGACCTGCTGGACGGCCTTGACCCGCTACATGCTGGACCGGAACCCGGATATCGGCCTCACAACCGGGACGGTTAACCCGGTCGTAATGGAGTGTAACGACGGTGATTTGAATGATATTAGGTCCCTGCCGGTTAAAGAGAGCGATGCTCTGACGGCTTTAGCTTTAGCTGAGGGTAATCCGCCCCTGCTGGAAGGTAATGTCGGTGCCGGAACCGGTATGCGCTGTTTAGGCTTTAAGGGCGGCATCGGGTCAGCTTCACGGCTTTTGGAACTGGGCGGGAAAAAATATCACGTAGCCAGCCTGGTCTGCGCCAATTTCGGGGCTTTTGGCAAGTTGCGGGCTGGCAGCCGCCTTTTGGGCCAGGAACTAAAAGATGCCGTTTTGGCCCGGGCGAAAGCAGAAAATAACCAGCTTTATGCCCGCTATCAAAAAGACCAGGGGTCAATCGTGATGGTGATCGCCACCGACCTGCCTCTCTCCAGCCGGCAACTAGGCCGCCTGGCCCGCCGGAGCGCGGTTGGCTTAGCCAGAACCGGGTCGTATATCGGCGATGGTTCTGGCGACATTGCCCTGGCTTTTTCCACGGCGCAAAGGGTCAGCCATTTCGCTAAAGAAGCGGAAAGCTTTAGCTTTTTGCCGGACAGCCATCTGGACCCGGTCTTTGAAGCCGGGGCGGAGACAATCGAAGAAGCGGTCTTGAGTGCCTTGGTCCACGCTGAGACCTTGACTGGTTTTCAAGGGAGAAGGGTCTACGGCTTAGGGGATTTTTTATAAAAATAGTGGAGAATAGGAATGCAGCTAGGGCAAAATAATTGCCAAGACGCGGCACGCCCGGTATGATAGAGTTTAACGTTTTATGGGAGCAATACGGAATCATGCATGAAAAACACAAGAAACAGCTGTTGATTTTGACGGGGATGAGCGGGGCCGGCAAGACGGTCGCCGCCCACTCATTAGAAGATGTCGGCTACTTCGTGGTTGACAACCTGCCCCCGGAATTGCTGGGCAATTTCTGGGACTTGATGAACACCTCGGAAGACTTTAAAAAAGTTGCCGTGGTGATCGACCTCAGGGTCAAGTCCTTCTACAAGGACCTAATCGACGAAATCAACTCCCTGGAAGACAGCGGCCAGACCCAGGCCACGATTGTCTTTTTGGAAGCTTCTGACGATACCTTGGTGGCCCGCTACAAGGAAACCCGCCGCCTGCCGCCTTTAGCGGAAAACGGCCGCCTTTTAGACGGGATCCGGGATGAACGCCGCATTTTGACTCCGGTCAGAAACCGGTCCAACTACATTTTGGATACCTCCAAGATGACGACGAAGGAACTGAAGCAGAAGCTGCAGAGCAAATTCGGGGAACTCCACAAGCCAAAATTCGGGATTGAGGTTATGTCCTTCGGCTTCAAATATGGAATGCCAATTGACGCTGACATCGTCATGGATGTCCGCTTTTTGCCTAATCCCTTCTATATTCCGGAACTGCGTCCCTTCACGGGGCTGGACAAGCGGGTCTTCAACTATGTCATGGACAAGGATGAAACCAAGGTCTTTTATAGCAAGCTGCTGGACCTCTTGTTGACAGCAATTCCCGGCTACATTGACGAAGGCAAGGAAAAACTGACGATCGCCATCGGCTGCACGGGCGGTCAGCACCGCAGCGTTTCGATCGCCCAGCAGCTGGCGCGCGACTTGTCTGAAAAATATCCGGTTGACATTACCCACCGGGAAATCAGCCGTTATCTCAGAAAGTAGGAATTCAGCATGTCTTTTGGCGAAAACAAGATCATCCGCATCATCAAGCGCCGCCGGCCCCGGGTGGTCGTCATCGGCGGGGGGACCGGCCTGCCAGTCATTTTGCAGGCCTTGAAAAAGCAGGACGCGGAGATCACGGCGATCGTGACCGTCTCTGACGACGGCGGGTCATCCGGGATCATCCGCAACTACATCAACGTCGTTCCCCCGGGCGACATCCGCAATGTCCTGGTTTCCTTGAGCGACCTCTCGCAAGAAAAAAAGCAGATCTTCCAGTACCGCTTTGAATCAAAGGACTCCTTTTTCTCCGGCCACGCCATCGGCAACTTGATCATCGCGGCCTTAAGCGAGATGCAGGGGAATATTTTTGACGCTGTCCAGAACTTATCAGCCATGATGGAGGTTGATGGTCACATTTATCCTTCTGCTAACGAACCTTTGACCTTGAACGCGGAATTCATGGACGGCAGCCAGAGCAGCGGGGAAGTGGAAATTACCAGCCAGCACAAGCAGATCAAGCGGGTCTGGGTAACAGCTGATGACGGTGAGCCGGCAGCTCCCAGTCCGGTGATCGAGGCCATTATGCAGGCCGATGCTATTGTCCTGGGGCCGGGATCCTTGTTTACCTCGATTCTGCCGAACCTGATGATCCCGAATGTTGGCCAGGCAGTCCGGGAGACTAAGGCTGAAGTGGTTTACGTCTGCAACATCATGACCCAGGCCGGGGAAACGGTGGGCTTAAGCGATGCCGACCACGTCCGGGTCATCAACCAGCACCTGGGCGGCAATTATATCGACACCGCTCTGGTCAACGGGGCCCAGATCGACATGACCAAGTTCCATCCGGAAGACTATGATGAGTATTTAAAGCCGGTCGCCAACGACTTTGCCGGCCTGCAGGAACAGAACTGCCGGGTGATTACGGATGACTTTATCGACCAGCGAAGCGGCCTGGTCTTCCATGACGGCGACAAGGTGGCCAGGGAAATCATTGACCTGGCCCTGCAGGAAATGTTTAAGAGAAAGTAGGAAGTTAATGGCGAGTTATGCCAGTGAGGTAAAAAAAGAACTGACTTCAATCGAGGTCCATCCCGAGCATGCCAAGGCGGAACTGGCGGCCTTTTTGCGGATGAACGCGGTTTTGAGCCGGCATGACGGGCAGATAAGCCTGGACATCGTGACGGAAAACCCGGCCATTGCCCGGCGGATTTTTTCCCTAATCAAGACGGCCTACGGCTTTGAGCCCCAGCTGATCGTGACCCGGAAGATGAAGCTGAAGAAGAACCACCAGTACCTGGTCAGAGTGGCCCAGATGGTCAGCGAGATTATGGCGGATTTAGAGATCTATTCCCCGAAAAAAGGCTTCATCACCGGGGTGCCGGACAAGATCAAGTATTCAGAGCAGCGGTCAATGTCCTACCTGCGGGGGGCCTTTTTGGCCAGCGGCAGTGTCAACAATCCGGAAACCAGCCGCTACCACCTGGAAATCTATTGTACCTATGCCAACCACAGCCAGGATCTGCAGGAGATCATGAACAAGTACTTTGACCTCAATGCCAAGGTGACGGCCCGCAGAAGCGGCAGCATCGTCTACTTGAAAGAAGCGGAAAAAATCGGCGACTTCCTCCATGTGGTCGGGGCGGTCAATGCCATGCTGGCCTTTGAGGACCTGCGGATCATGCGGGACATGCGCAATTCCGTCAACCGCCTGGTCAACTGCGACACGGCCAACCTCCGCAAGACGGCCGGCGCGGCCGCCAAGCAGGTGGAAGACATTGAATTGATTGACCAAAAGCAGGGCCTGGAGTCTTTGCCGGAAAAGCTGGCCAGCCTGGCCCGCTTCCGCCTGCAGCACCCGGAACTTTCCCTCAAGGAACTGGCTGAGCAGGTTCCCGACGGGCCGATTTCCAAGTCCGGGGTTAACCACCGCTTGAAGAAATTGCATGAGATCGCGGAAAACCTCCGCTAATAATAAGACAACAAAAAATCCAGACGGCTATTTCAGTCGTCTGGATTTTCTTTTCCCGATAAGCGGATTACTTGTTTTGGTTGACCATGATGTCGTCAATCAAGCCGTAGTCCTTGGCTTCCTGAGCGGTCATGTAGTGGTCGCGTTCAGTGTCGCGCTTGATGGTTTCGATGTCCTGGCCGGAGTCCTTGGCCAAGATTTCATTGATCATCTTTCTGGTCTTCAAGATTTCTTCAGCGGCAATTTGGATTTCCGTGGCTTGCCCTTGCGCCCCGCCCAAAGGCTGGTGGATGAGGACAGTAGCGTGCGGCAGGGCAAAACGCTTGCCCCTTTCGCCTTCAGCCAAAATGATTGAGGCCATGGAAGCTGCCATACCGGTGGCAATGGTGGAAACTGGTGACTTGATGAAGTTCATGGTGTCTACGATAGCCATGCCGGAAGTGATCACACCGCCTGGTGAGTTGATGTACATGTAAATGTCTTTAGTATTGTCTTGCGCGTCAAGGAAAAGCAGCTGGGCAATGATGGAGTTGGCCATTTGGTCGTTAACTTCACCGCTCAGCATGATGATCCGGTCCTTCAGCAAGCGGGAGTAAATGTCATAAGCGCGTTCGCCGCGGGCCGTTTGTTCAATAACTGTAGGTACTAACATAATTTTCCTCCTAGTGATTGGATTAGCACTCATTTGGATACAGTGCTAATTAAAACACTCCTGGCCGGGTCTGTCAAACTTGGCGCACTCTTTTTCAAAAAATAAACTGGTGCTATAATGTCCTTGTGTGAAAAGGCTTTTTTAGCTGGAAAGAATCTAATTTATATAGAGAGTGGAAAAGAAATGGATAAGAAACTGCTCTGCTCGCTCCTGCTGGCGGCGGCCTTTATTGGCCAGGCCCAAACGGCCCAGGCGGCCACGGTCAGCAAGATGCCGGGGACGAAAAACATGGGGATCTATGCCAAAGTAACCAAGAAGGGCGCCAGCAAGAAAGTGACGACCACTAAGTACTTTAAGTATAGCAAGATCCAGTCAACGGCCAGCAAGAAGACCAAGAAGGGGACTTATGCCTATATCTATGCCAACGGCCGCCCTTTAGGCTGGGTTAGTGAAAAGTGGTTTGTCAGAAACAAGATTTCCGCGGCCAAGCAAATCTACCTGGTCGAAGATGACAACTGCTTTAACTACAAGGACGCCATCAGCTATGTGACCGACGCTCACGGGACCATGGTGGACCCGGCAAATGGCGCGGTTAAGGCCAGTCTGTCCGGGGACAAGCTGACTTTTACTTATGGCAAGGCCAAGACGACCGTTGAATTGGTGAAGACGGCTAACCCGAACCGAAACCTTAAGCCGGCTGTTAGCGCGAAGAAGGGCCCTAAGGAAGTGGCCAGCACGAGAAAGCACTCCGGCAGCTCCAAGAACTGGAACGCCGCCCACCGCTATGGCATAGAGACCAGCAGCAACCGCTGGACCAGCGGCGGCTTGACCCTGGCCGCCCAGCTTTGGGAGCCGCGCAACTTGAGCCTGGAGACCAATGACTGGCAGCAGGTCGGTCCGGTTATGGAAGGCTTGGCCGTAAATGGCGGCTGGGCTTACAGCAGCTGGTACCGGTCAGCCGCGGCCAGCGACCAGCTTAAGGGCAACATCGTGGCCTTCAACATGAAGAAGCTGAACAAGTACCAGGCCCAGTATCTGTCACCGCGCAGCTACCTCTACAAGAAGCTGAGTTTTGGCGAGTTTAAGAGCTACTCCCAAAATGTCAAAGTGAGTCCTTACCTGCGCCTGGGCCACGGCCAGTCACTGGGGGCAAGGTCAAAGTACATCTATGTCCTGGCCAACGAAAACAAGCTGCCAGGCGGGGCAAGCAACGGTTTTTACTCGGAAGAAATCCTGCAGCTGAAGAAGAGCGACTTGACCATCAACAAGGTCTGGAGCATCCGGGTAGACGTCGGCAGCTCTGGCCGCTACTTCTACAACGCCGCTTTTGCCGGCGACAATACCATGTACGGGGTCTTCCACAACGCGGCCTTTGGCCGCTATGAATTCTGGCGCCTTAACCTGGTCAACAACCGCTGGCAGGTCAGTCAGGTAACGGCGACCCAAAGCCACTTCGTCAAGCAGCAGGCCGGCAGTTCTCCGGTCCAGGGCTTCAGCGTAAGCGGCAGCAACATGTACCTGGCCTTTAACAACTTGATCTTCAAATTGCAGACTGATGGGACTTACCAGAAGACCTGGAGGCATGTCTCCAACCGGGAAATCGAAGGTCTGGCCAGTGACGGCAGCCAGCTATATGCTCAATTGGCCCAAAGAGGGGAAATTCTTTCCGGCCGCTGGTAAAAAGCCGAAAAATAGCCTTGACAGGGGAAAGGCTTTCCAGTAAGATTAGTTAAAAATAAATTAAATGTTAACGAGAGGTAAAAAAGATGAACTTTCAAGCAATGGTAAAAGAAAGCTGGCAATTCAAGTAGAGATTGTTTCGCGGGGCGATTCAATCTGTTTTGGCTTGAATTGCTGTCTGAATTGCTGAAAGTTGATTAGGGTCCGGATAGTAAATAAATCTATCCGGATTTTTCTTTTAGAGACAGAAAAGGAGGATCTAGGCGGATCCTCCTTTTTATTTCGCTTTCGGTTAGTTTGTTATTTTTTCTGTATTTACAGTACTTTAGTTTTTGCTTTAATTTGCGAGGTAACAGAATGAAAAAGGTGCTCGCGGCCTTTGCCGCAATTTATCTTTTTTTGGCAGCCGCCCTGTTTATCAATATCAAGCCGGCGGCCCAAAAGAGCAAGGAAGTCAGAGTGGGGGTCTTGACCTTGATGCGCCACCCGGCCCTGGACGAAATCTACCGGGGCTACAAGGCCGGCCTGGCCAAGTCGGGCTACAAGGTCAAGATCGACTACCAAAATGCCAACAATGACCAGAGCAATCTGAAGACCATGGCGGAAAAACTAGTCAACAGCCAGGACCAGGTCCTCTTCGGGATCACCACCCCGTCTTCCCAGGCCCTGGCCAACGCGACCAAAAAGAAGCCGATTGTCTTAGGGGCAGTGACTGACCCTAAGGGGGCGGGCCTGGTCAAGAACAACAAGCGTCCCGGCGGCAACATCACCGGGGTCAGCGACCGGGCGCCGATCAAGCAGCAGCTCAAGTTGATCCAGCGTTTTTTGCCCAGGCTGAAGACCCTGGGGATCATCTACACCTCAAGCGACAGCTCAGCCGTGTCTGGCTACAAGCAGATCGTTAGCTACTGCAAGCAGATGGGGATCAACTACAAGGCCTACTCCATTTCCAACAGCAATGACTTAAACCAGGTCTCCCAGCAAATGCTGACCCAGGTCGACGCGGTGATCGTGCCGACTGACAACACGATTGCCGGGGCCATGCAGACCCTGGTCAAAAACGCCAACGCGGCTAAAAAGCCGGTCTTCCCGGCTGCCGGCACCATGGTTAAAGACGGGGGCCTGGCCACCTACAGCGTGGACCAGTACCAGCTGGGCTTGATCGGGGCCAAGATGACCGTCCAGATCTTGCAGGGCAAAAAGCCAGGCAACATGGCCATCCGCTATGTTGAACACGGCACCCCGTATCTTAACCTCAAGGAGGCTAAGAAGCTGGGCACCAAGGTTCCGGCCAGCTTCTTGAAAGAAGCCAAGTCTAAGGGAACCATCTACAAGTAGTTTACAAGGAGGATTTTTATGAATTTGATCGTATCGGCAATCGGCCAGGGCTTCTTATGGGGGCTCCTGGGCCTGGGCCTCTTTCTCAGCTTCAGAATCATGAATACGACGGATATGACCGTGGAAGGGACCTTCCCTTTAGGCGCGGCCGTTTCCGTCAGCCTGATCGTGCAAGGGACCAACCCCTTTTTAGCCACTTTGGCCGCCTTTGTGGCGGGGGCTTTAGCCGGCCTGGTCACGGCCCTTTTGATCACCAAGGGTAAGATTCCCAGCCTTTTAGCCGGGATTTTGACCATGACCGGGATCTACTCTATCGACTTGATGGTTATGGGCAAGTCTAATGTCTCCCTTTTAGGCAAAAAGACCATCTACTCCCTGGCCTTTTTGCAAAAGCTGCCCCAGTACTTTGACAGCGTCGTTGCCGGCACCATCTTGATGGTTCTAGTCACCTGCGACTTGATCTGGTTCTTGTCAACCGACTTTGGCCAGGCCTTTATTGCCACGGGTGACAACCCGCAGATGGCCAAGTCTCAGGGGATCAGCCCCCAGCAGATGACGGTGGCGGGCCTCATGATTTCCAACGGCCTGGTTGGCCTCTGCGGGGCGGTGGTCGCCCAAAGCAACGGCTATGCAGATGTGAACATGGGGATGGGGACGATCGTTATTGCACTGGCCTCCATCATCATCAGTGAGGTCGTCTTCAGAAACCTTGGCCTGGCCAGCCGGTTATTCGCGGTCAGCCTGGGCAGCATTATCTACCGCCTGCTCTTATTGGCAGTTCTCCAGGTGGGCCTGTCTTCAAACAACTTGAATTTGATTTCTTCACTAGTTCTGGCCGCCTGCATGATGCTGCCGCAAGTTGAAGAAAAACTCCGCCTCAAGCAGACATTTATGAAAGGATTTAAGCATGACTAGTCAAAATTTACTGGAACTAACCGATTTGGAAGTGGTCGTAGGCCGCGGTACTAGCGAGGAAAACAAGATCCTGGGCAAGCTCAGCTTAAAGATCAAGCCAGGGGACTTCATCTGCCTTCTAGGCGGCAACGGGGCCGGCAAGAGCACCCTGCTCAATGTTTTGGCCGGGGCCATCCAGCCGACCAGCGGAAAAATTCTCCACGCCGGCAAAGACATCAGCAAGGAAAGCGAGGTCAAGCGCAGCAGCTACATCGCCCGGGTCTTCCAGGATCCCAAGCTGGGGACGGCCCCCCGGATGACGGTGGCCGAAAATCTGCTTTTGGCCGCAAAAAGAGGGCAGAAGCGGGGGCTGAAGCTGCGCCGGCTGAAGGAAAACATTCCGGCCTTCAAAGAAGCCCTGGAGAAGGTCAACCCCGACCTGGCCGGCAAGCTGGACCTGCCGGTCGACCAGCTCTCAGGCGGCCAGCGGCAGGCCTTGAGCTTCGTCATGGCTACCTATAATAAGCCGGAGCTTCTGCTTTTAGACGAGCATACCGCGGCGCTTGACCCCAGATCCAGCCGCAAGCTGATGGAGGCAACCGATGAACAGATCCGGGCCAAGAAGATCACCGCGGTGATGATCACCCACCATATGGAAGACGCCTTAAAGTATGGCAACCGCCTTTTGGTTTTAGACCATGGTCAAATCAGCCACGACTATCAAGGCCAGGCCAAGCAGGACTTGACCCTGCAGGACTTAGCCGCCTTGTTTGACTGATAAAGAAGAGGCAGAGCAGACAGAAAAACAAAACGAAAAAAGACAAAAAGAAAACCGCTGCTGAAAAGCAGCGGTTTTCATATGATGGACCCCCTGGGAGTCGAACCCAGATTTCAAGAACCGGAATCTTGCGTGCGATCCATTACACTAAGGGTCCCAATCACAGTTATTAATTATAGCAGAGATTCAGAGAATGGGAAGGGGTTAAAGCAAAAAAATTGTAAAAACTTGTAAAGTATCTGCGAAAAAGGTCAAGAAAGTTATAAAACAGGCTTTTTGCCCGGGCAGGGTTAGAAAAAAACTTGCATACGGAGCGAATTCTGTTATACTAAGAGTGTCGAGAGAGAAATGGAGATTGAAGCGAAGTCTTGTTTCTCTTATATTTTTAAGCAATGTGGGACAGAAAACGACAACAGCGTGGTCGAGAAGCGTCCCACTAGAAGGATGGTTACTTTGAACACGGATTTATCCCTGCTCGAACTGCTTGTTCCCGATGCTTTAAAGATCTTTCGACAAAGATATCTCATCCTTGAACAGATCAGCTTGCATGCTCCAATCGGCCGCCGGACGGTGGCCAGGCAGCTGGGGCTGAGCGAGCGGAACATCCGGACCGAAACTGATTACCTGCGTGACCAGGGTCTGATCGAAATCAAGAATTTCGGGATGTTCTTGACTGAAAAAGGAGAGAGTGTTGTAAAAGATGCAGCACCAATTGTTGATCGACTTTTTAATGCCAGCCAAGCAGAAGTATGGTTGGCCCAGGCTTTAGGAATAGATCGGACAATTATCGTAGCTGGCGACGCGGACCTGCAGAGCCGGGTTTATGACCTGGCTGGCGAAGAGCTGAATTCAGCCTTGAATCTGCTCTTGCCCCTGGCAGACTGCATTGTCACCGTTATGGGCGGCAAGACAATAGCCAAAGTGGCCAAGAAGCTGAACCGCAGCTTGAGTGAGAACCGGAGCTTGATCTTCGTCCCTGGCAGAGGGGCATTGGGCGGCCGGGTCAACACGGAAAGCAACGCGGTCGTTCAAGAAATGGCCCGGGCGACCGGCGGCAGCTATGAATCCCTCTTTTTACCGGAACATGTTTCCAAGGACGCTTACCGGTCTTTGGTCCGGGATCCGGAAATCAGCGGGGTGTTGCAGGATATCTCCCAAAGCGATGTCGTGGTTCACGGCATTGGCCTGGCTAGTGAAATGGCCAGGAGGCGGGGCTACGATTCAGTTGCTCTGGCACGTCTGCGGGAAAACAAGGCCGTCACCGAATGTTTTGGATGTTTCTTCGATGAAGAAGGCCACGTTGTCGAACGCATCAGACAGGTTGGATTGCAGTTCGAGAACCTAACGAATGTCCCGCATATTCTGGCAATTGCCCTTGGCACGAGAAAGGCCAAGGCCATCAAGGCCTATATGCGCAACGCTCCTCATCAAACCTGGCTGATTACTGATGAGGCAGCCGCAAATCAGATTTTAAACGGGTCATCCCGCTTAAAATAAAATGTTTTTTATAGTTCTTAAGGAGGACTTTTCGAATATGACAGTTAAGATTGGTATTAACGGCTTTGGCCGTATTGGTCGTTTGGCATTCCGTCGTATCATGGACTTGGGTGAAGAAACCAAGGACATCGAAGTTGTTGCTATCAACGACTTGACTACTCCAGCTATGTTGGCTCACCTGTTGAAGTATGACTCAACTCACGGCACTTTCGACCACGAAGTTTCAGCTACTGAAGACTCACTGGTTGTAGACGGCAAGAAGTACCGCGTATACGCTGAACCACAAGCTCAAAACATTCCGTGGGTTAAGAACGACGGCGTTGACTTCGTTCTTGAATGTACTGGTTTCTACACTAGCAAGGCTAAGTCACAAGCCCACCTTGACGCTGGTGCAAAGCGTGTCTTGATCTCAGCTCCAGCCGGTAACGACTTGAAGACTATCGTTTACTCAGTAAACCAAGACACTTTGACTGCTGACGACACTATCGTTTCAGCTGGCTCATGCACTACCAACTCACTTGCTCCAATGGCTAACGCTTTGAACAAGGAATTCGGTATCGAAGTTGGTACTATGACTACTATCCACGCTTACACTGCAACTCAAAAGGTTTTGGATGGTCCTGACAGAGGCAACAACTTCCGCAACGCCCGTGCCGCTGCTGAAAACATCATTCCTCACTCAACTGGTGCTGCTAAGGCCATCGGCCTGGTATTGCCAGAATTGAACGGCAAGCTTGATGGTCACGCACAACGTGTCCCAGTTAAGGACGGTTCAGAAACTGAACTTGTTACTATCTTGGGCAAGAAGGTAACTGCTGAAGAAGTTAACGCAGCTATGAAGAAGTACGAAAGCCCATCATTTGCTTACAACGCAGACCAAATCGTTTCTACTGACGTATTGGGCATGACTGCTGGTTCAATCTTCGACCCAACTCAAACACAAGTTATCACTGCAGGCGACAAGCAACTTGTTAAGACTGTTGCTTGGTACGACAACGAATACTCATTCACTTGCCAAATGGTTCGTACTTTGTTGCACTTTGCTACTCTTTAATTTAAAGTTTTCTAAATTGAATTAGTAGTGTGAAAGAAGGCGGAGGGAAATTTCTTCCTTCCGCCTTCTTTCGATGAATATAGGAGATTTTTTCAATGGCTAAATTGATTGTTTCTGACGTAGACGTTAAGGACAAGAAGGTTTTGGTTCGCGTTGACTTCAACGTGCCGATTAAGGACGGCGTTATCGGCGACGACAACCGTATCGTGGCCGCTTTGCCAACTATCAAGTACATTATCGAAAACGGCGGCAAGGCTATCTTGCTTTCCCACCTTGGCCGGATCAAGAGCGATGAAGACAAGAAGAGCTTGAGCCTGGCTCCAGTTGCCAAACGTTTGGGCGAATTGCTTGAAAAGCCTGTAACTTTCGTACCTTCAAACGAAGGCAAGGAAGTTGAAGACGCCATCAACAACATGAAGGACGGCGACGTAGTTGTTTTGGAAAACACCCGTTTCCAAGACATCGACAACGACTTCGGCAAGCGTGAATCAAAGAACGACCCTAAGCTGGGCGAATACTGGGCATCATTAGGTGACGTTTTCGTAAACGACGCCTTCGGTACTGCTCACAGAAGCCACGCTTCAAACGTTGGTATCGCTACGGCCATGAAGGCTGCCGGCAAGCCAGCAGCTGCTGGTTTCCTGCTTGAAAAGGAAATCAAGTTCCTGGGCAACGCTGTTGCTAACCCAGTTCACCCATTCGTAACTATTCTTGGCGGGGCTAAGGTTTCTGACAAGATCGGCGTTATCACCAACTTGATTCCAAAGGCTGACCACATCATCATCGGTGGTGGTATGGCTTACACCTTCCTTAAGGCTCAAGGCCACAATATCGGCAAGTCCCTGGTTGAAGACGACAAGGTTGAATTTGCCAAGGAATTGCTGGAAAAGGCTGGCGACAAGCTGGTTCTGCCAATCGACCACGTAGCCGCAACTGAATTCAACAACGATGCTGCTTCAGAAGTTGTTGGCCAAGACATCCCAGACAACGAAATGGGCTTGGACATCGGTCCTAAGACTATTGAACTCTTCAAGAAGACTCTTGAAGGTGCCAAGACTGTTGTTTGGAACGGGCCAATGGGCGTCTTCGAAATGCCAAACTTCGCCAAGGGTACTTTGGAAGTTGGCCGTGCTTTGGCTGACTTGCCAGACGCTACTACTATTGTCGGCGGTGGTGACTCAACTGCTGCTGCTAAGCAATTGGGGATCGCTCCTAAGTTGACTCACATCTCAACTGGTGGTGGTGCATCTCTTGAATACCTTGAAGGTAAGGAATTGCCAGGTATCGCTTGCGTTTCAGACAAGTAGTTTAGGAGGATTTTTCAAATGTCACGTACCCCAATTATTGCTGGTAACTGGAAGCTGAACATGAACCCAAAGGAAACTGTTGAGTTCGTAAACGCTGTTAAGGACCAATTGCCAGACCCATCAAAGGTTGAATCAGTGATTTGTGCACCAGCAGTTGACTTGGACGCCTTGCTGAAGGCTGCCGAAGGCTCAAACCTGCACGTCGGTGCAGAAAACTGCTACTGGGAAAACTCCGGTGCCTTCACTGGTGAAACTTCTCCAGCAGTTTTGAAGGAAATGGGCGTGCAATACGTCATCATCGGCCACTCAGAACGCCGTGACTACTTCCACGAAACTGACGAAGACATCAACAAGAAGGCCAAGGCTATCTTTGCCAACGGCTTGACTCCAATCCTTTGCTGCGGTGAATCACTGGAAATCCGGGAAGCCGGCAAGGAAAAAGAATGGGTTGTCAGCCAAATCAAGGCTGACCTGGAAGGCTTGACTAGTGAACAAGTTTCCAAGCTGGTGATCGCTTACGAACCAATCTGGGCGATTGGCACTGGCAAGACTGCTTCAAGCGACCAAGCTGAAGAAATGTGCAAGACTATCCGGGAAACTGTTAAGGACTTGTACAACGAAGAAACTGCTGAAAACGTCCGCATCCAATACGGCGGTTCAGTAAAGCCAGCCAACATCAAGGAATTGATGGCTAAGCCAAACATCGACGGTGGCTTGGTTGGTGGTGCATCATTGGTACCAGACTCATACCTGGCTTTGGTAAACTACCAAGACTAATTTTTGACTGTCATATCAAAAAACGCTCCCGAAGGAGCGTTTTTTCTTTGTCTGCTATTCGATACTTTTCTGTCTTCTTTTGTACTTTTCGCTTTTTTGCTTTTTAAAACTATTTTCCCAAAAATCTCAGCCTATTGGCTGGCAGCGTTTACAAAGGTGGCATTATATAAGTGTAGACAAAAGAAAAGAGTTAATGTTCAAGGAGGATACTCCAATAGAAAGTTTAGCTTAAATTCGCAGAGCATAACTAAATTAGGCTCGGGAAAGGACGGAGACCGCCATAAGATGCAGTCGACAATTGAAGATAGAAGAAGTTCCTAATGGTTAAGTACGTGAGTAGATTGACTGTTAGGAACTTTTTGTTTGCTCGGAAAGGGCGCTTAATTGTCTTTTTTCTCCTGACTATAGTAACATGAATTGTAGGAAAACAATTTATATAGAAAAATAACAAGGAAAAGGAGAAAAAAGACGAAATGATCCGTAAGGCAAGAAAAAGCGACTTTGAAGCGGTTTACCCGATTTTAAACCAGATTTTTGACGAGATGGACATGGATACCATCAACCGCCTGCCGGAGAGCCAGTTCTACGACTTGATACGGCTGGGTTTCATCTCGGAAAACTACCGTTATTCCTACAACCGGATCTGGGTTGAGACTGACGAAAACGACCGGGTCCGGGGGATGATCTGCATGTACCCGGACAAGGCCCAGGGAATTATTGACGTGGTGCTCAGAAAAGAAATGGCCAAGGTCGGCCTGCCAATGACAACCGATATCTTTACCGATAAGGAAGCCCAGAAGGGGGAATGGTATATCGATGCCTTAGCTGTCTCTCCGCGGGACTGGGGGAAGGGGATTGCCAGCCGCTTAATGGAACTGGCCCCGAAACTGGCCAAGAAGCACGGCTACAAGAAGGTCAGTTTAAACGTAGATCTAGAAAACCCTCGCGCACAGCAATTATACTTGCGCAAGGGTTTCAAAACAACTAATTCAATGACTATTGGCGACCGTGTTTACGACCATATGGTAAAAGAAGTTTGAAGAAGCTGGCCGTGCTGGTCTGCCGCCGGTTGAGATTTGGAAAAAGGTCCGGCAGCTTGAGCGGGGTGACGTGCCACTGGGTGAAAAGGACCGCGATCAGCAGAATAAAGGGGGTATCTTCCTCCCGGCTGATCTGGCAGGTCAAGGTCACCCCCTTGTCGGCTACCACGGTGTTAACGGAAGCCACCTTCTTAAAACCGTCCCGGAAGGAATAACTGCCCTGCTTGATGCTGCCATTGACCCAGTAGTTGAGCCGGGTAATGTAGAACAAGTTGGTCTGGGGGCTGTTGACCTTCTTGACATGGACCAGGGAGTGGTGAACCACATCAAGGGTGTAAGAAGCGATCAAGCCGGTGCCATCGCTGAACAGGCGGCCGATCTCATTACCGCTGGTGTCCAGCAGGTAAAGGGTGTGGTTGAGATTGTCCAGCCGGCCGCGGATGGAGCCAAAGGGCTTGCCCTCCTCATCGGTGATTGGAATCTGGCCCGTGCGGCCTTCCTGGGTCAGATAAAGGGTGTAAATCATTGGTCCTGCTCTTTTTGATTGTCGGCAATGATCTTGTCGATAGCCCAGGCTACCCCGTCTTCATTGTTGCTCTTGGTGACGAAGCTGGCAATCGTCTTGATCTGCGGAATGGCATTGCCCATGGCCACGCCGGTGCCGGCAGCCTGGATCATGCTTTCATCGTTCAGGTTGTCGCCGATGGCTGCGATTTCTTCGCGCTTGATGCCCTTGGCCGCCGCGTAGTCCAGCAGGGACTGGCCCTTTTGGGCGCCGGCGGCGTTGATTTCGATATTGTCGGCCGCGCTGGAAGTGATGGAAAGCTTGTCGATCTCTTCAATTTTCTTGATGACGTCGGTGAAGGCGTATTGGCCCCGGGAGTCAAAGACCAAGATCTTCATTACTTCCGTGCCAGGTTCGTCCATCAAGTCCTCATAGCTTGGCACCTGCTGGATGCTGACGATGGCCGGCTTGCTGGCTGAAACCAAAACAGCCTCCTTGAAGGTCAGCATTGGGTTCAGTTCCACCATTAAGTGGGCCACGTTGGTAATCCGCTGGCTCAAGTCTTCTGAGTAGACGTGGTTGCTGGTAACCAGTTCGAAGTAAAAGCCTTCCTTCTTGAGAAGGCGGCAGATCTTCTTGGCAGTTTCCAGCTTCAAGGGATTCTTGACGATCAAGTTGCCGGCCGTATCAAAGACTAGGCCCCCGTTTAAGTTAATAAAGCCGCAGTCGATCCCGTATTCTTTAAGCATTGGCTGGGATTCATGGGGTGCCCGGCCGCTGGCCACCATGAATTCGATGCCGTTTTCTTGAGCGCGTTTAATGGCTTGAACATTGGCGTCAGAAATTTCCATAGAAGAGTTCAGCAGGGTCCCGTCCAAGTCACAGGCGATCAGTTTAATCATGTTATTTCCTCCTTGTTGTTATCGATTTCATAATAACATAAAGGAGGAAGTTTGATTACTACAAAGTGTTTCTTTATTTGAAAAAAGTTGTCGTGAATTATTTCACTAGCTCCTTTAAATCAAGAGGCAATCATGGTAAGATTGACTAAGGTGAATTACAGATGAAACATTTTATTGGAAATGATTGGGACCAGGTGCTTACCCCGGTTTTTGAAAGTGATGAATATCACAAGCTGCATGATTTTTTGAAAAAAGAATACCAGACCAGGCAGATCTACCCGGACATGTACCATATCTTTACGGCCTTCAAGCTGACCCCTTTTAAAGACACCAAGGTTGTCATTTTGGGCCAGGACCCCTACCACAATCCTGGCCAGGCTAACGGCATGAGTTTTTCTGTCATGCCGGGCACGCCCCTGCCACCATCCTTGCGCAATGTCTATAAGGAGCTCTATGACGATGTTGGGGCCCAGCCGGTCAACCACGGCTACCTTAAACGCTGGGCCGACCAGGGCGTTCTCTTGCTCAACGCCGTTTTGACCGTGCCATATGGCCAGGCTAACGGCCACCAGGGCAAGGGCTGGGAAATGGTGACAGACGCCGCTATTAAGGCCTTGAGCGAGCGGGGGCAGGTAGTCTTTATCTTGTGGGGCCGCTTTGCCCAAAATAAGATACCCCTGATCGACCAGGATAAGAATGTCATTATCAAGTCAGCCCACCCAAGTCCTTTTTCGGCCGACCGCGGCTTCTTTGGCTCCCGGCCATTTTCAAGATGCAACGCGGCCTTAAAGGAATTTGGCCGGGCTCCGGTCGACTGGCAATTGCCGCCTGACCCGGAAGCATGATTTTTTTGAGGAGATTATTGATGGAAGTTTTTGAACAATTAAAGCAATTGATTAAGCAAAAAGACAAGCAGCGGATTGTTTTCCCGGAAGGGGAGGACCCGCGGATCCTGACGGCGGTCAGCCGCTTAAAGCAAGATGACCTGGTTGAACCGATCGTCCTGGGGCAAAAGGACCAGGTCCTGGCTTTGGCGGAAAAAGCCGGCTTGGACATGACTGGGATCGAAATCGTGGACTACCAAAACAGCCCGGACTTTGGCGAGATGGTGGAAAAGTTCCACGAACGGATGGCCGGGGGCAAGCACTTCCAGACCATGGAAGAAGCGGAAGCTGCCTTGCGCGACGCCAACTTCTACGGGACCATGCTGGTTTACACCGGCCAGGCCGACGGGATGGTGTCCGGGGCGGCTCACTCGACGGCCGACACGGTCCGGCCAGCCCTCTTCATTTTGAAGACCAAGCCGGGGATGCACCGGATTTCCGGTTCCTTCATCATGGAAAGAGGGGAAGAAAAGTATGTCTTTGCTGACTGCGCGATTTCCATCGACCCGACCAGCGACCAGCTGGTTGAATTCGCGGCCCAGTCAGCTGCTACGGCCAAGATGATCGGGATTGACCCCAAGGTGGCCTTCCTCAGCTTCTCAACCCACGGCTCAGCCAAGGGCCCGCAGGTAGACAAGGTGGCAGAAGCGGCAAAGCTGTTCAAGGAAAAGTACCCGGACATCCCGGCAGACGGCGATTTGCAGTTTGACGCGGCCTTCGTGCCGGCAGTTGCTGAACTTAAGGCACCTGGTTCAGCCGTTGGCGGCCGGGCTAATGTCTTTATCTTCCCGGAACTGCAGTCAGGCAACATTGCCTACAAGATTACCCAGCGCCTGGGCAACTTTACGGCCATCGGGCCGGTTTTGCAGGGGATTGCCAAGCCGGTCAACGACCTCTCCCGGGGCTGCAGCGCTGATGACGTCTACAAGATCGGGATTTTGACGGCGGCTCAAGCCGTTATGGAAGGGTAGAAAGAAAGCGATGACAGAATTAGCAATCAATTCCGCTTCTGACATGCAGGCCTTTGGCGCCGCCTTGGCTCAAAGCGCCCAGCCCCATGACCTTTTGCTCTTAAAAGGGGACCTGGGGGCCGGCAAGACCACGCTGACCCAGGGCTTCGGCCGGGCTCTGGGGATTAAGCGGCCAGTCAAGAGCCCGACCTTTACCCTGGTCCGGGAATACCGGGAAGGGAAGCTGCCCCTTTTCCACATGGACTTTTACCGGCTGGAAGGCGATGACCTGGCTTCAATCGACTTAAATGACTACCTGGCTGAAGAAGGCGTGGTCATCATCGAATGGCCCCAGGTGATCCAGGCTGACCTGCCCAGTGACTTTTTAGAGCTGGTTTTGACCCGGGTGGACGATTCCTGGGATTCAACCAAGCGCTTGCTTGAGCTCGTCCCGCATGGGCAAAGAGCAGCTGCCTGGGCAGAAAACGCCTGCCGCCTCTACCAGGAAAAGCAGTAAAGCAAAAAAACAAAAGCAGAAGTAAAAGTAAAAAAAAAAGAAAAATGGATCAGCTTGCTGCTGATCCATTTTTCGCCTAGACTTGGTAGACAAACTTTTTCAAAAGCTTGCTGCCCCGCTTCTCCTCTTCTTTTAAGAGGATACCGGCGCAGGCTTCGCTGTCGCTTAAGGCATTGTGGTGGTGCCAAAGCTCCACGCCCAAAAGGTCAGAGACAGTGTTGAGTTGGTAGTTATCCAGGCCCGGCTCCAATTCCCGGCTGACCTTGAGGCTGTCTAAAACCAGGTAGTGGGGCTCGGCAATCCCGTAGCGGGCCAGGGACTGCTTCATTACATTGCAGTCAAAGCGGGCATTGTGGGCCGCCACCAGCATCCCCGGCTGAAAAAGGGGCTGGATCTTGGGCCAGACCTCGGCCATGGTCGGGGCTCCTGCCACGTCTTCAGCCGTAATGTCGTGGACCTTGACCTGCTGGGCGTCAAAAGCCATCTGGGGGTTGATGACCGTGTAAAAGCGGTCGATAATCTTGCTCTCCCGCACTAAAACCAAGGCCAAAGAGCAGGCGCTGGCCGGGTGCTGGTTGGCAGTTTCAAAGTCCATGGCGACGAAATTCATCATAAGCAAAAGCCTCCGTATTGCGCGTAAGTCAAATTAAGCCAAGCAAACTTGATCCAAGCTAGTATAACACAGCGTGAATGCGGTAAAATATCAAAAGGAAGATTTAGAGGAGGCAATTTTAATTGAAGCTGTATGACTTAAAAGCGCAAGGACTTGATTTGCAAGAAAACATTCCTTTGAGCCGCTATACTTTTACCCAAACCGGGGGACCGGCAGAATACCTGGCTTTCCCCAAGACTTTGGCAGAATTGAAAGAACTCTTGGCCGCGGCCAAGGAGGACCAGCTGCCAATTACGGTGATCGGCAACGCGTCCAACTTGATTATCCGCGACAAGGGGATCAAGGGCCTGGTGATCATTTTAACGGAAATGAAAGAGATCAAGGTTGAAGCTGACAAGGTCCACGCCCAAGCCGGGGCCAGAATCATCGATACTTCCTTCGCGGCTGGGGAAGCCGGCCTGTCCGGCCTGGAATTTGCCGCGGGCATCCCCGGCTCAGTCGGCGGGGCGGTCTTCATGAATGCCGGGGCTTACGGCGGTGAAACTAAAGACTGCCTGGAAAGCGCCACGGTCATCACCAGAGACGGTGAGGTCAAGACCTACACGAACGCTGAGCTGCATTTTTCCTACCGGCATTCCCTTTTTCAGGAAAATGACGAGATCGTCATCGCGGCAACTTTTGCCTTAAAGGCCGGTGATAAGGCAACTATTTTGGACCAGATGAACTACTTGAACGCGCTCAGAAGCTACAAGCAGCCCCTGGAATACCCGTCCTGCGGTTCAGTCTTCAAGCGGCCGACCGGCCACTTTGTCGGCCCGATGCTCATCAAGGCCGGCCTGCAGGGCAAGCAGATCGGCGGGGCCCAGGTGTCAACCAAGCACGCAGGCTTTATTGTCAACAAGGGCGGGGCCACGGCAACCGACTACCTCAATTTGATCCACTATATCCAAAAGACGATCAAGGAAAAGGATGGTATTGCTTTGCAGACGGAAGTCCGCATAATTGGCGAAGAATAATGGCTTAGGATTAAGAGAAAAAGAAAAATGGGAACGGCAAATGGAAATTATTAAGTTAGATCACATCACCAAGCAGTATGATGATGGCTTTGTAGCCTTGAAGGACATCAACCTTGAGCTTGAGTCCGGCAAGTTCTACTCTTTGCTGGGGCCATCAGGCTCGGGTAAAACAACGATTTTGCGGATCATTGCCGGCTTTACGGAAGCGTCAGCTGGCAAGGTTTATTTTGACGGTCAGGACATCACCAATCTTGACGCCTCAAAACGGCATATCAATACGGTTTTTCAGAATTACGCTCTTTTTCCGCACTTGAATGTCTATGAAAATGTTGCTTTTGCCTTGAAGCTGCGCCGGCGGCCGGAAAGCGAAATCCGGGAAAAGGTCAAGGATGCCCTCCACACAGTCCGCCTGGACGGCTACGCCAACCGGGAAATTTCCGAACTCTCCGGGGGCCAGCAGCAGCGGGTGGCGATCGCCCGGGCGATCATCAATGAACCTAAGGTGCTGCTTTTGGATGAATGCCTGTCAGCTTTGGACAAGCGCCTGCGAAAAGAAATGCAGTTTGAACTCCGGGCCATCCAGAAGAAGCTGGGCATCACCTTTATTTTTGTCACCCACGATCAGGAAGAAGCCCTGGCCATGAGTGACGAAATTTTCGTCTTAAACGACGGGGAGATCCAGCAGAGCGGGTCACCGGTAGACATTTACGATGAGCCGATCAACGACTTCGTTGCCCGCTTTATCGGGGACTCCAACATTTTATCCGGCCGGATGATCCGGGACTTTGCCGTGGAATTTGCCGGCAAGGACTTTGAATGTGCCGACGCCGGGATCACCCCGGGGGAAAAAGTCGAAGTCGTTTTGCGGCCAGAAGATTTGGATATTACGGCTCCAGCTGCTGGCAAGCTCCTGGTAACGGTGCAGAGCCAGCTTTTCCTGGGCGACCACTTTGAAATCAAGGCCATCGGCCAGGACGGCTTTGAATGGCTGATTCATTCCACCAACGGGGTCCAGATCGGCCAGGAAGTCGGCATCTTCTTTGACCCGGAAGACATCCACGTCATGCGGCTGGGCGAAACCGAAGAAGAATTCGACGCCCGCCTGGAAACTTATGAAGGTGAGGACTAGCCATGAAAAAGAACCGGCTTTTATTTCTTTTGCCTTACCTGCTGTGGATCGGCCTCTTCGTCATCGCCCCCCTGGTCTTGATTCTGGGCTATTCACTGACTGATGCCCACAGTCATCTGACCCTGCAAAACTTTGCCGCCTTTTTCTCTGGCGGCACCTTTTTGCGGATGATGGCCAATTCCTTTTGGTATGCCCTCTTGATCACCTTTTTCTGCCTGCTGGTCTCTTATCCGGCAGCCCTGGTTTTGACCAGGCTGAAAAACCAGCAGTTCTGGCTGATGCTGATCATTTTGCCGACTTGGATCAACCTTTTGCTTAAGGCTTACGCCTTCATCGGGATTTTTTCCCGGAGCGGGATGGTCAACCAGTTCCTGGGCCTCTTCGGCATCGGCCCGGTTGGGATCATGTTTACCGACTTCGCCTTTATTTTCGTGGCGACTTATATCGAAATTCCCTTCATGGTCATGCCCATCTACAACTCGCTGAAGGAAATTGACCCGGCTCTTTTAAGCGCCAGCTCAGACCTAGGGGCCAGCTTCTGGCAGACCTTCCGCTACGTGATCTGTCCCTTGTCCTGGCCAGGCGTTGAATCGGGCATCCAGGCTATCTTCATCCCGTCGCTGTCTCTCTTCATGTTGACCCGCTTGATCGGGGGCAACCGGGTGATCACCTTGGGGACGGCGGTTGAAGAGTATTTCTTGACGACGATGAACTGGAATATGGGGGCAACGATCGGGGTTATCTTGATCGCTTTGATGTTGATTGTAATGCTGCTGACTTCACGCAAGCAGCACAAGAAGGAAATTGAATTATGAAAAAGACCATTTGGGGCAGGGTATACTTTGGTCTGGTGCTGCTGATCCTCTACCTGCCGATTTTCTACCTGATCTACTTTTCTTTCTCCAGCGGCTCCAGCATGGACCACTTCCGCCATTTTACCTGGGAGCACTACCAGACCTTGTTTGCTGACAAGCGCCTTTTGGCTATCTTGCTGGAGACGATCATGCTGGCTCTTTTGTCCAGCCTGGCGGCAACCGTCCTGGGGACTTTTGGGGCCATTGCCATCCAGCGCAGTAAGGAGGCCTACCGCAAGATCCTGCTCTCTTTTAACAATATCTTGATCGTGTCGCCCGACGTTATTATCGGGGCCAGCTTCTTGATTCTTTTTACCGCCCTGGGCTTCAACCTGGGCTTTGCCTCCGTCTTGCTCAGCCACATCGCCTTTTCAGTGCCGATAGTGGTCTTGATGGTCCTGCCTAAGCTGAAGGAAATGGACAACTCCCTGATCGACGCGGCCCGGGACCTGGGGGCTAACAACTACCAGGTCTTCAGCCAGGTCCTCCTGCCGGCCCTTACGCCGGGGATCCTGTCAGGCTTCTTCATGGCCCTGACTTACTCTTTGGACGACTTCGCGGTTACCTTCTTCGTGACCGGGAACGGCTTTACCACCTTGTCCGTTGAGATCTATTCCCGGGCCCGGCAGGGGATCGACCTGGAAGTGAATGCTTTAAGCACAATCATCTTCTTCTTTGTCCTCCTTTTGGTCGGGGTCTACTACTTCTTGACCAAGCGGCAGGGCAAGAAGGCTAATAAGCTGGGAGGGCTTCTGCGATGAAAAAAATCCTCTCCGCGGCCCTGGCCATCCTTTTGGTCAGCTTGGGCCTTTACCTGGGCGCCCAGCAGCTGGACAGCTCCAGCGGCGGCTCTGCCTCAAGTAAGAAAGACTTGATCATTTACAACTGGGGGGACTATATCGACCCGGATTTGATTACCAAGTTTGAAAAGCAGACGGGCTACCATGTCATCTATGAGACTTTTGACTCAAACGAAGCCATGTATACTAAGATCAAGCAGGGCGGGACAGCCTATGATTTAGCCGTGCCGTCGGATTACATGATCACCAAGCTGCGCCGGGACAATCTTTTGGACAAGATCGATATCAGCCGCTTGAGTAATTTCAAGTACATCGGCAAGGAATTTTTGCACAAGTCCTTTGATGAGAAAAACGAGTACTCAGTGCCTTACTTCTGGGGAACCCTGGGGATTGTCTACAATGACCGCTATGTCAAAAAGGGCGAGATCAAGAGCTGGAATGATCTCTGGAAGAAAAAGTACCAAGGGCAGATCCTGCTGGTTGACTCAGCCCGCGATATCATGGGCATGTCCCTGGTTTCCATGGGCTACTCCATGAACGACACCAACTCTGCCCACCTTAAGGTCGCCAAGGCCAAGCTAGACAAGATCGGCAAGAACGTCAAGGCAATCGTGGCTGACGAGCTGAAGATGTACATGGTGCAAAATGAGGCCTGGATCGGGGTTACCTATTCCGGGGAAGCCGCGACGATGATGGACCAGGACTCCCACATCCATTACGTGGTGCCGGCTCAAGGGTCCAACTTGTGGTTTGACAATATCGTTATCCCGAAGACTTGCAAGAACAAGGAAGCCGCTTATAAGTTCATCAACTTCATGCTAGAGCCCAAGAACGCGGCCCAAAACGCCGAATACATCGGCTACTCGACCCCGAATACCGCGGCGCAAAAGCTCCTGCCTAAGTCCGTCCGGGAAGACAAGCAGTTTTACCCGCCAATGTCGACGGTCAAGAATTTGGAAGTTTATCGGGATCTGCCAAGCAGCAAGGTGCAGGAATACAATGACCTCTTCCTGGAGTTCAAGATGTATGCCCGTAACTAGCTGACAGAAAATTTTAGAAAGGGAAAATTTCATGCAGTTTGATTTTGCAAGTCTGTGGACCTGGCATACCTTGTCGGTGGTCCTGGACGTCTTGATCACCTGGTATTTCATCTACCACCTGACCCATTTGATCAAGGGGACCAAGGCTGTCCAGCTGGCCAACGGGATCATTTTGATCATGGTGGCCCGGGTCTTGGCCGGCTGGGCCCAGCTGACGACCGTTACTTTTATTTTGGACCAGATCGTTTCCTGGTCAGTCATCGGGATTATCGTCATCTTCCAGCCGGAAATCCGCCGGGGGCTGGAGCGCCTGGGCCGGGTCTCCCTGTTTTCTGATTCAGAAAACAGCAAGCGCGAGCAGCAGGAAAAGCTGGTCAAGGAGCTGGACAAGGCGATCCAATACATGTCCAAGCGCCGGATCGGGGCCTTGATTACTTTGGAACAAAAGACCGGTCTGGAAGAATACGTGGAAACCGGGATCAAGCTCGATGCCCTGGTTACCGGGGAATTGCTGATCAATATCTTCATCCCCAACACTCCTTTGCACGACGGGGCGGTCATCATCAAGAACAACCGGGTCCAGGTGGCTTCCGCCTACCTGCCCCTGTCTGACAATGCCATGATTCCCAAGAGCCTGGGGACCAGACACCGGGCAGCCGTCGGGATCTCTGAAGTAACCGACGCCATCACCGTGGTCGTTTCTGAAGAAACGGGCGGGGTGACTATCACCAGAAACGGCCAGTTCATGGTTGACCTCAGCCAGCAGGAATACCTCAAGTACTTGCGGGCTGAACTGGTCACTGAAGAAAAGAAGAAGCAGCCATGGCCAATCCGCCTGGCCCGGGGCATCTGGAACTGGGGGGATAAATAATGCACAAATTGATTGAGCAAAAATGGTTCTACAAGCTTTTTTCCCTGCTCTTAGCCATCGTCTTAGTTGCCTTCGTTGACAACACCCAGGTTAATACAAACAACCAAACCAAGGTGCAAGAAACGGCAAGCACTGAGCAGAGCTTGAAGATGGCCTTGCAAGTGTCAGTGGACACTGACAAGTACTATGTCACCGGCTACCCATCCAAGGTCAAGGTGACTCTAGAAGGACCGAATGCCCTGGTTACTTCCGCCGTTAACACCCAGAACTTCCGGGTCTACATTGACTTGAGCAAGCTGGGTGTTGGAAGCCACCAGGTGCTAATTAAGGTTAGCGGCTTGCCCAGCCAGGTTTCCTGCAAACTTTCGCAGAAAAGCGTGAAAGTCAACATCCAAAAGCGAAAGTCCCGCACCTTGCCGGTTCAAATAGGTTATAATAAGAATGCTGTTGCTCAAGGCTATGACATCGGCACGCCGACAGTCAGCCCGGAGACGGTTGAAGTCACCGGGGCCCAGAGCGAAGTAAAAGCGATCGACCACGTGCAGGCCCAGCTAGTCGTGCCAAACGGCAGCACCGAGACAGTGCGGCGGAACGTTCTTCTAGCCGCATACGATGCCAAGGGCCACCAGCTCAACGTGGTGATCAGTCCGGCAACGGCCCGGGTAACCCTGCCTTTGTCGGTCTCTAAGAAGACGGTTAAACTGAAGTTGAATGCCAGCCATGGCTCAAGCAAGAAAGTTTACTCCTTGACTGCCAAAGAGGAAAAAGTTACCCTCTATGGGCAAAAGGAAGCCCTGAAAAAGATCAGTTCCCTGACTTTGGATGTTGATCTGACTGATATCAAGTCTTCGGTCACCAAGTCCTTCCGCCTGCCAGTTTCAAGCGGGGTTGCCTGGATTTCACCAGGCAGCGTGGACGTCCAGATCGAAGTCAGCGATTCGAACAACTAGAAAAAAGAAAGGTTCTTTGCAACATGCTTAAATATTTTGGTACTGACGGTGTCCGCGGTGAAGCGAACAAGGTTTTGACCCCGGAAATGGCCTTTAAACTGGGCCGGATGGGCGGCTACGTGCTGACCAAGGAAAAGGAAGACGGCGGCCAGGCCCGGGTTCTGGTTTCAAGAGACACCCGGATTTCTGGTGAAATGCTGGAACATGCCTTGATTTCAGGCCTTTTGTCAGTCGGCATTGAAGTTTTGGAATGCGGGGTCATGACCACACCTGGCCTGTCCTACCTGGTCCAGGCCCAAGGGGCAGATGCCGGCGTGCAGATTTCTGCTTCCCACAACCCGGTTGAAGACAACGGGATCAAGTTCTTCGGCAGCGATGGCTTGAAGCTGTCTGACGCCAAGGAAGAAGAAATCGAAGAACTGATCGACACTAAGCAGGACATGCTGCCGCGGCCATCAGCAGAGGGCCTGGGCACGGTAACCGACTTCCGCGATGGCAGCAACAAGTACATCCAATTCTTGGAAAACACTATTCCGGAAGACTTGAGCGGGATCAAAGTCGTAATCGACGGGGCCAACGGGGCAGCCAGCGCCTTCATCTCCCGTTTGTTTGCCGACCTGGATGTTGACTTTACCACTATTTCAACCCACCCGAACGGGCTCAACATCAACGACCACTGCGGGGCCACCCACACTGCCCGCCTGCAAGAAGAAGTTGTCAAGCAAGGTGCCCAACTGGGCCTGGCCTTTGACGGGGATGCCGACCGCTGCATTGCGGTTGACGAAAATGGCAATGAAGTCGACGGCGACCACATCATGTACGTGATCGGCTCCTACCTGGCTGACCATGGCCGCTTGAAGAAAGACACGATCGTGACGACCGTCATGAGCAATCTGGGCTTCACCAAGGCTCTTGAGCGCCGGGGCATCAAGAATGTCCGCACCCAAGTCGGTGACCGCTACGTATCTGAAGAAATGCGGGCCAACGGCTACAGCCTGGGCGGGGAACAATCCGGCCACGTGATCATCAGCGACTACCACAACACTGGTGACGGGATGCTGACCGGGATCCACCTGATGCTGGTCATGAAGAAGACTGGCAAGTCTTTAACTGAACTTTTGGCTGACTTCAAGGAATACCCGCAAGTTTTGGTCAACGTTCCAGTTAAGGACAAGAACAGCTGGAAGAACCACCAGGCAGTAGTTGACGCGATTGACTCCGTTGAAAAGGACATGGCTGGCGACGGCCGGGTCCTGGTCCGTCCTTCAGGTACCCAGGAGCTGCTCCGGGTTATGGCTGAAGGCCCGACCCAGGAAATCACCCAGGAATACGTTGACCGGATCGTCAAGGTCGTTACGACGGAAATGGGCGAATAAAAAAGCAAGTTAAAAAGCTGTAAAGCTGAGAAGAAGGAAAGTTCAAATTGAGCTTTCCTTTTCTTTTGGCTGATTTTTTCCTTTTTTTGCGGAAAGAATTTTGCAATAATTAAGTAAGAACAGGCTTTGGACTACATAGGAGGAAAATATGGCGATTAAAATGCTGGCCATCGACTTAGATGGTACCCTGCTAACTGACAGCAAGACGATTCTGCCCGGGACCTACAAGGCCTTGCAGGAAGCGAAAGCAGCCGGGATCAAGATTGTGCTGACTTCTGGCCGGCCCTTGTCGGGCATCAAGGGCTACGCGGAAGAATTAGGCTTAAGCGGCAGTGAAGAGTACGCGATCCTCTTCAACGGGGCGGTAGTGCAGAACTTAGACGGCCGGGTCCTGATCAGTCATGATCTGGACTTTGGCGATTTCAACACCCTCCTGCACATGCAGCGGCTCAGCGACGTCAACCTGGACTTTGAAACCCCGGACCGTTTTTACACTTTGGACAAGAAGATTTCCATCCGCCTGCAGATTGACGGGGCGGAAACCAAGAACCAGCTCTGGATTCAAGACAGAAGCGACTTCAAGAAGGACTTTACCTTTGCCAAGGCAGTCTACCAGTGCGATGACCCGGACCAGGTCGACCGCCTCTGGAACCGGCTGCCGGACTGGTTCTTCCAGTCCTACGCGGTTGTCCGCAGCTGGCCGGAAGTCGTTGAAGTCGGGTCACTGGCCGCTTCAAAGGGCTACGCGGTTAGCGAACTGGCCTCAAGACTGGGCCTGTCGAACAGTGAAGTCATGATCTTCGGTGACCAGGGCAATGACCGGTCCATGTTTGAAATCCCTGACTTCAAGCGGGTGGCCATGGGTAATGCCATCGACGAGATCAAGGACCTGGCTGACTACGTCACCGACACCAACGAGCGCGACGGGATCGCCAAGGCCCTGCGGAAATTAGTTCTATAAGCGAAGAGGACAGATCTGCGGATCTGCCTTTTTTCTTTTTCAGGAGGAAAAATGACTACGGCAGAAACTGAAGAAAAAATCACTGGAATTTTTGAGGAGGCAATCCGGCAAAAGACCGTAAATGGCGTCTCTTATGCTTTGGTTGACCAGGGTGGGGTCAGCCGGCACTACCTGGGCCAGGCTGAGCCGGGGCAATTCTATGACCTGGCCTCCTTGACCAAGGTGGTGGGGACGGCCAGCGGGATTTTTAAGGAAATGGCTGCAGGGAAAATCAGCTTGAAGGACCGGGTGGGAGACTTTTTCCCGGCGGCTTGTTCAGCTGTTACAGTAAAGGACCTGCTCCTGCACACCAGCGGCCTGCCGGCGGACTTGGATGATGTCTGGCAATACCAAAGCCCGGGGGAAGTCTGGGAGGCGGTTTTAGCCACTAAGCCCCTTTTTTTACCTGGCCAGGAGTCAATATATTCCGACCTCAACTTCATTATCTTGGGCAAAATTTTAGAGCAGGTCAGCGGGCAGGACTTGAGCAGCTTTTTGCGGGGGGAGATTTTTGCCCCTTTGGTGATGCGGGAGACTGGTTTCTTGCTTAAGGGCAAAAGGGACAACTTTGCCAAAACAGAAATAACTAAGGAGAGAGGGCAGGTCTGGGGGAACGTCCATGACGAAACCGCCTGGCAAAAGGGCGGATTGGCCGGCCATGCCGGTCTCTTTTCCACTCTAGATGACCTGGCCCGCTTCAGCTCCTTTTACCTAACGACAGCTAGTCCGCTTGTGGCTGGCCTGTTTGACTATGACTGCTTTGAGCGGACCCTGGCCTGGATCCGCTGGCAAAAGGGCTGCCGCTTTCTCTGGCATAGCGGCTTTACCGGTCCGGGATTAGGCCTGGACCTTGAAAATGGGCGCGCCCTGGTCATTTTGGCCAGCTCCGTTTACCCCAAGCGGGGCAACGAGGCCTGGATGCTGGCCCGCCGGCAGGCGGCCAAGACTTTTTTTGGCGGCGGCTACCGGGAAGAAAAACAAGAATAGATTGTTGACAAATGTAAACTATGCTGTAAAATAGTCTTTGTAAAGGTTACAGATGTAAACGAGGAGAGGAGGAAGGAAATGAACGAAGATTGCCGGATTTCAGACGCGGAATGGCAGGTTATGCGGGTCGTCTGGACCCTGGGCCAGGCCAATAGCAGCGAGATTATTGAGCAATTAGCGGCAAAATGTGCCTGGAGCCCGTCAACGGTCAAGACCCTGCTGCGGCGCTTGGAAAAGAAGGACTTTTTATTGGTTGACCGGCAAGGTCACCGCTTCGTATACCGGGCGGCTAAAGATGAAAGTGAAGCGATGCAGGAGAGCTTGACAGCCGAGTTTGCCGCAATGTGCGATATGCACAAGGGGGAGATGCTCCTCCGGCTGCTGGATGACCTGCCTTTAAGCAGAAGCGACCTTGAAGCGATTGCCAAAAAGGCGGCCGAAAAGGCGAAGACGGCTCCGGAAAAAGTTGGTTGCAATTGTTTAAGTACTTGTGAGCATATGGAAGGTGAACGGGAATGTTAGTTAATGGATTAGTAATTTTGGGCGCGGCCGCTTTGATTGGCTTGATCATCTGGTGGTTTTTCGGCAATTTCCAAAAGAGCAGCCAGCAGGCGGATCTGGCCAATGGCCGCCAGGAAGGGCAGGTAGTCGTCAAGGGCGGCTATGAGCCGGAAGTGCTCTACTTAAAGCAGGGCGTGCCGGCAGAAGTAACTTTTAAGATGGAAGACAAGACGGCCTGCCTCAGCCATGTGGTCTTTTCTTCTTTAGGGGTTGACAAGGACCTAAGCAAGGAAAAGCTGGCCAAGGTCCAGATCCCGACCGACAAGGCCGGGGAGATCGACTATGCCTGCGGCATGGACATGTTTCATGGGAAGATTGTGGTTAGATAATGAAATTGACTAATTGGCGCCGCTTTTGGCTGTCCCTGTTTTTGGCCCTGCCCATGCTGGCCCAGATGCTGTTGATGATCTGGGGAATCATGCTGCCAGGGATCAAGACCTATTCGCTGATTGCCACCAGCTTGATTATGCTAATTGGGGCAGGACCCTATATTCAAAGCGCCTGGGCAGCTTTGAAACGCCACCAGGCCAACATGAACAGCCTAATCGCCATCGGCACCAGCGTGACTTATATCTACAGTCTCTTTGCCTACTTCACTGGCCGGCCGGTCTACTTTGAAAGCGCGGCTTTTATCTTGATTTTTGTCTTGCTGGGGGATGCCCTGGAAGAAAAAATGCATGACCGGGCAGCAGCTTCTTTGAATAAGTTACTGGAACTCCAGGCCAGTGAAGCTGAGGTCAAGCGGGGAGAAGACTTTGTTAAGCTTCCCTTGGACCAGGTCAAGGCCGGCGACATAATCAAAGTGCGGCCGGGCGGCAAGGTGCCGGTTGACGGCCGGCTTGTATCCGGGCAAAGCAGCGTCAATGAAGCCATGGTGACTGGGGAGAGCATGCCAGTCGCGAAAAAGCCCGGTGACAAGGTGATCGGGGCAACCATCAACGGCAGCGGCAGCTTTTTGATGGCGGCTGAGCAGGTCGGGGAAGAGACCATGCTGGCCCAGATCGTCCAAGTGGTCAAGCAGGCCCAGAACTCCCGGGCCCCGATCCAAAAACTGACTGACAAGGTGGCTAACTACTTCGTGCCGGCGGTATTGATCGTCAGCATCCTGGCCTTTGCTATTTGGGATGTCTTCAGTCCCGTGGGCCCGGTTCAAGCCATGCTCTACGCAGTTTCCGTCATCGTGATCGCCTGCCCGTGTGCCTTGGGTTTAGCTACCCCGACAGCCTTGATGGTGGCCAGCGGCCGCAGCGCCCGGATGGGGGTCTTGATCAAGGACGGGGAAATCCTGGAAGCAGCTGCAAAAATCAAGACTATTGTTTTTGACAAGACCGGGACATTAACGGTCGGCCAGCCCCAGCTGGTGGACCAGGTGGGGGATAAAGCAAGCCTTAGCCTGGCGGCCAGTCTGGAAGCCAATTCTGAACATCCTTTGGCCCAGGCCATCGTGACCAGCGCTAAAGAAGGCGGCCAGCCTCTCTTGCCAGTCAGCGATTTTTTGGCTGAAGAAGGCAAGGGGGTAGAAGGCAAGGTAGCTGGTCACTTAGTCAAGGTGGGCCGGGCTGACTACGTCAGCGCCCCAGACGCTTGGCGCCAGCAGGCAGAAGGCTTGGCGGAAGCCGGCAAGACGGTGGTTTATGTCCAAAAAGATTCTTCCGTCATTGGCCTTTTGGCCCTGCAGGATGCTCCCCGCCCAGAAGCAAAGGCCGTCCTCAGTGAGCTTAAAAATCGCGGAATCAAGACGGTCATGTTAACTGGCGACAACCAGCAGCTGGCGGAAAAAATCGGCCGCCAGCTGGGCATTGACCAGGTCGAAGCGGGACTTTTGCCCGGAGAAAAAGCTGACCGCTTGGCCAAATTGCAAGAATCAGGGCCGGTGGCCTTTGTCGGCGACGGCATTAATGACGCGCCGGCCTTGTCACTAGCTGATGTCGGCATTGCCATGGGCAGCGGGACCGACGTGGCCAAGGAAGCCGGCGGCATCGTCTTGATGACTAGCGACTTGACCGGGGTTTTGCGGGCGCTTGACTTGTCCAAGCAGACCTTCACGCGGATCAAGCTGAACCTTTTCTGGGCCTTGATCTACAATTTGATCGGGATTCCGGTCGCGGCCGGCCTCTTCTCCTTTATCGGGGTCAGCCTCAGCCCGGAACTGGCCGCTTTGGCCATGGCCTTCAGCTCCGTCTCAGTCTTGCTGTCATCATTAATGTTGAACTGGACTAAGATCGCCGGGGCGGGCAAAAGCTGATAGAGCAATTATGAAATAATGGAATAAGGCTTTAAATAGAAGTACCATGCTGGTGCTTCTATTTTTCTGTTTGCTTTTGAAGCGCTTTCTGATGTAATCTTATAATTAGTGCGTTAATTAACGATCTAGGAAGAGACAAAAAGAGGCAAATAATGGATACAGTAAAAAATTATCTCAGCGTGGCTTTTTTCGCCTTTTGGGGCGGCCTGGCCCGCTATGGCTTAACGGAAGCATTTTCCTTTTACGGGACGGTGATTGCCAACCTTTTGGGCTGCTTTCTCCTGGCCTTCCTGACCTACTTTTTCCTGAGAACGTCCAATAGCCGGGCCTGGCTGACCACAGGCCTGGGGACGGGCTTCGTGGGAGCCTTTACGACTTTCTCCAGCTTCAACCTGGATGCCTTCAAGCTGCTGCTTGGCGGGCAAAATTTCGGAGCTTTGCTTTACTTTACCGGCACGATCGCGGCTGGCTTCCTCTTTGCCTGGGCAGGCAAGCAGGCGGCCAACTTCGCCGCGGGCAAACTTTTGGAAAGGGGGTAACAAGATGATTTTTGCGGTTGGATTCGGCGCCAGTCTGGGGGCTGTAGCCCGCTATGCTTTGACCAGTTATGGCAAGAAGTACTGGATGCAGGGGACGGCCTGTCCTCGGCCGACTCTTTTGATCAATCTGACAGGGGTCTTTTTCCTGGGCCTGGCCTTTGCCTTGCGGCTGCCGGCTAGCGTCTATGCCTTCTTGGGCACCGGCGTCTTGGGCGGCTACACGACTTTTTCCACTTTGAACACGGAAATGGTCTCTTTGGCTGAAAACGGGCAAAAGCACGTCCTCAAGCGCTATTTGCTGGCCAGCTATTTGGGCGGGGCGGTCCTTTTAACTTGCGGATATTATCTTGGAAGTCTGCTATGAAAAAAAGCCAACTGATTCTGCGCAAGAGCCTGTGCAGCCTGGCAGCCATAATTTCCCTGGTCGCTCTTTTGAGCAGCCCTGTCACCTTTAAAATGTATGAGGTCAAGGACTATGCGTCCAGTTTGATCGACACTTTTGCCAACCAAAGCGATGGCAGCGCCATGTCGATCGCGGCCAAAGCCGCGGTAGAATCGGGCCTGAAGCAGGACCTGGTTGACCAATTGCCAGACAAGGTGGAGATTAGCGAGTCCCATCTCAGCCTCTACCGGCTGGTTTCCCGCTACCGGCAAAACAAGCGCCTGCAGTCCAGCGATTTAAAGCTGCCAGCCAAGAACAAGGTCCAGCTTTTTATGGATGACTTGATCCTCTATTTGATCAACAGTGAACTGAAGGTGCATGAAGGGGAATTGCAGCAGATTACGCAAATCTACCAGCTCTCCTTGTGGATCATCTGCGTCCTTTACTTGCTGGGCGTGGCCCTGCTCCTCTTCAACCGTTACTGGTCCTGGCTGCCTTTTGTGCTGGGAGCGGCCAGTGCCTTTGGCTTCCAGGTCTTTATTACCCATACCTTGACGGAAATGGTCCAAAAGGAAGTTTACTCCAAGATGCTATTCACCTATTCTTGGGGCAGCTGGGCCGGCTTTCTTCTAGCCCTGGCCCTGGCCGGCTACCTTTTTTATCTGGATGTTTGCCGTTATCGGGCGAAGGGAAAGGCTAATAAGAATAAAGAAGCGAATAATAATTAAAAAAACTATGTTAAGAGTCAAGGCGGCTAGTCTTGGCTTTTTTCATGCTGGGAAAAGCCCCGCACTTTCTTATAGGAAAGCAGTCCCAGCTTGCTCTGTTATAACAACTTTTATATAATATAAAGAATGTGTTAACACCAACCTACCTCTGCATCTTTAAATACAAATTAATTTATGCTTAAAGATTTTTGCCAGTTTGCAGGCAAACCGTGTTTATTAGGAGTGGTTTTATGAAAAAAAGAGCGAAGAAGGCTGAGCTGGCTAAAATCGCGCAGAGCGAAGCACCAATAGCACTTTATCAATCAAAAAATAAGCAGATTAAAGCCATAGTCGTGTCTAAGGGCCTGTGTGAGCTCTATGGCTTGCCGGCGGCTGAGCTTAAACAGCTGCTGGACCAGGACCTGTTTGCGGGTCTGCATCCTGACGACCAACCAGGCGTACAGGCCGACCTGACCTCTTTCATGAACCGGGACACCAGGGGCTACCAGAGCATCTACCGGATCAAGCTGCCCGGCCAGGAAGACTATGTTTTGTTGCAGGCCCAGGGGAAGTTCTTAGAAGATACAGACTGCTTCCTGGTCTGGTATACGGAAATGTCGACCAGCCGCCTGCAGGACCTGACCATGGCTGACCGGCGGACCAAGCATCTGCTTGACGATCTGACCGGCCTGCCTAAAGCAGTCTACTTTTACGAACTGGCCGAGCTTGGCTGCCGGAAGCTTTTTAAAGCGGGTAAGCAGCCAGTCGTGCTGGCCTTCAACTTGATCGGCTTCAGTCACTTCAACCACCGCTATTCCTATATTGAAGGCAACCGTCTCCTGGTGGCCTTCGCTGACCTGCTCAAGCGGCATTTTAGCGGCGATGCCTGCGGCCACTTCACGAAAGACAACTTTTATGCTTATACGGCCCATGACCATTTAGAAGAGCGGCTGAAAGATATCCTCAAAGAGAGCCGGCAGATCAATGAAGGCCGCAACCTGGCCATCCGTATCGGGGTTTATGACGCCGGCAGCCTGGTTTATGAAGACATCAAGAAGGTCTGCGAATACGCCATGGTGGCCTGCAATAACAACCGCAAGGACGTTAAGGCACACATCACTTACTTCACCAGCCAGAACCGGCAGAGTCTGGAACTAGAAAACTACATTTTATCTAATTTTGACCAGGCTTTAAGAGAGGACTGGATCGAGCCCTTCTACCAGCCAATTGTCCGCATTTTGAACGGGCAGAGCGGGAACTGGGAGGCCCTGGCCCGCTGGCGCAAGCCAGATAACGGGATGCTGCTGGATGAGCAGTTAATCCCGACTTTGGACCGGGCCGGGATCCTTTACCGGCTGGACTTGTACATGGCTGACAAGGTGATTGCCGATCTTAAGAAAATGCAGGAGAGGGGCCATCTTGAGCTTGCTGTCTCCCTCAACCTTTTCAGCTCAGAATTTGACCAGTGCAATATGGCTGAAGAGATTACCAGGAAGGTAAAAAAGAGCGGATTGTCGCCGGAATTCATCGTAATTGAAATCAGCAACGACAACCGCAATCTCAATGCCGACAAGATTCGGGAACAGATCGCCCTCTTTAAGCAAAACGGCTTCTCCGTCTGGGTGGACAATTTTGGCGAAAGATATTCCTCAATTGGTTTGATCAAGGACAATGCCCCGGTTTCCTGCATTAAGTTTGATGCCAGCTTTATCAAGGACCCTGACCAAAAGCGGTCAAGGATTGTCTTGAAGAAGATGGTGGAACTGGCGGAAGAATTGGGAATCGACACAATCGTTGAAGGGGTAGAAAATACCGACCAGCTTCTGGCCCTAAGGGAAATTGGCTGCGCGGCGGCTCAAGGCTACTACTTCGGCCAGCCCCTGCCTTTTGACCAAGCCTGGAAGAAGTGGGTCGAGGGTCCGGAAGCCAACCTGGAGCGCTTCAGCGAGTCAGACTACTACAATAGCGTGGGGATGATGAGCCTGGAGCGGCCCCACTTCATCCAGGAAACTTACAACAATGACTTGACCTTTGACGATCCAGACCCGGTTTTGGACCGCTACTTCAAGGGGACCCCGCTGGGCTTTTTGGAATACAGGGACGGCAAGCTTTACTACTTGCGGGGAAACGAGGGCTATACCCGCTACCTGCTCAGTTGCGGGTCGGTCACCAAAGAAGAGATGGAAGAGCATCCCTTCGCCACTGAGCTCAAATCCGTCGGCCCGCAGTTTTTCAAGGACCTCAAGGGCTGGATTGCTGAAGAATACTGGAAGAATCACAAGACTGAGTGGCATTACAATGTTCACAGCTATCCCAACAACCTTTACGTTGAGGGCTACCAGCGGATCCTGTCCTACAATCCGCATACGGATGCCTATGCCTTGATTGACGTTTTGACTTCCTACAATGCCAACCAAGTTTACCAGGACCAGGCGCGGGATGACCTGGGGGTAACAGCCAATTTCAGCTTGAGTGCTGACCAGTACCGGGATATGCCCCTGCCATTTATCATCGCGGCTCCGGTTTACCAGGAAAAGCGGGTGGTCGACATGCAGTACATCTATGTCAACCAGGCTTATGCCGAAATCATGGGACAGAGCCGGGAGAAGCTGCTGGGCAACAGAATGTCGAATTTTGTCAAGCACAAGCTGGCTTTCTGGATTAAGGAGTTATATGGCTCTAAAGACCGCGGAATCCAGAAGGGAATTTTCCATTCTAAGGCCGGCCACTGGTATGAATACATCACGGCCAGCGCTTCAGTGCCCGACACCTATTCTTTAGCCTTGATCAATATTGATGAACAGAAGCGGGGCGAGCGGGAAATCCAGCGCAAGCAGGCGACAACTAATGAAATCGTCCAGCTTTCAGAAATCTTGAACGTTAAGAATACCGACTTTGAGACGGCCATCAACCAGACTCTGGCCAAGCTGGGCCAGGACCTGGAAGCAGACCGGGTCACCCTAATGGAAATCCATGGAGATGTGGCCAGAAGCACTCATAGCTGGCAGCGGCCAGGAGTCGCTGAATTCTCAGCCAAGCAGCAGGCAATCAGTCTTGCAAAGGCAACAGTTAGCTTAAGCAAGCTGGATTTGTTTAATGAGGACAGTTTGTTTTTGACCGATCCTCAAGCAATCGCGGCATCTTTTCCGCAACTCGTGGCCTGCTATGGGGATGACTACCAGTTAAACAACAGCTTGCTGGCACCATTCTACGAAAGAGGAGAATTGAGAGGCCTGGTAGCTGTTGAAAACCTCAACCCGGCCTTGAACCTGGACTTCAATGACTTGATTGAACTGATGGCCGACTTCGTTGGAGCCAAGGTAGCCGGCAAAAATTTGGAAGAGCAAAGAGACACTGATGTCTTGACCAAGCTGAATGACCGCCACCCTTACCTGGCCAAGCTGAACTTCTACCAGAAGTCCCAGACTTCAAGAACGGTGGGCGTGGCCTTCATGGACTTGAACGGCTTGAAAAAGGCCAATGATGAACTGGGTCATGATGCCGGGGATAAAATGCTGATTGCGGCCGGAAACTTGATCAGCCAGGCTTTTGGCCGCGACTATGTCTACCGGGTCGGCGGGGATGAGTTCGTGGTTTTGGATGACCAGAGCAGCCGGACGGAATTCGAAAGTCATTGTGCTGCTTTTGAGAAAGCTTTAACCCAGCCGGCCAGCCCATCGATCTCAATTGGGGCTGAATGGTGCCCGGACTCCCATTATTTGCGGGAAGCAGTTGAGAGAGCCGACCGGAAGATGCGGCGGCAGAAAAACGACTTTTACAAATCGCACAAGCGCTACCGTTGATGCTGGAGCAAAGAGGAAGAGGTTTAGTGATGAAAAAAATAACCGTACCATGTTTTATTCGCTGATCATGGCCTTAATTATGCTTGCTTTAGGCATCGTCAGCTTCTGGGGCCGGAACCAGGACAGCTTTGAAGGGCTTTTACCAGCCGGCTGGCAAGCTTACCGCCTGCAGCCTGCTTTCTGGCCAACTATGTCAGAAAGAATGCCCTCCGGGTAGGGCTGGGCATCGTTTCTGTCGTCATGGGCTTGACCCTGCTGCTTTTTTCCATCTTCGCGCCTTTGACCAGCGCGTTCAAGCGCAGCCTGGGTTACTACTCAGTGGCCTCGATTTTTTTGCCGTCTTACAGATGCAGGAAGAGATGCAGCTGACGGTGCTTTTTGGCCACTACCATGTCTGGCGCCTGTTTACTTACCCGGTCATGGTGCTCTTGCCATTTTTACTGATTATGACCATCAACGCGCAGCTGGACCAAGCTTTAAATGAGCGGAAATCCGAGCTCTACGCGGCTGCTAAGCAAGATTAAGAAGGAGACGCCAAGGCGTCTCTTTTTTCTTTAAAAAATCTGCATGCTATAATATTTCTTACACTTTAGGGAAAGGTGACAAAAATGCAAAAAATTTTGTTTTTATGCCATGGCAACATTTGTCGGTCGCCAATGGCCGAATTCATCATGAAGCAGCTCCTGGCTGAAGCCGGCAAGGCTGACCAGGTCGAAGTTGCTTCCGCGGCCGTGACCGGCGATGAAATCATTGGTGGAGTTGGCAATCCAATGGACCCCCGGGCCCAGCGGGAACTGGCCAAAAACGGGGTGCCATTTAGCCAGCACCGGGCCCGGCTTTTGACTCGGGAAGACTATGACAAGTATGACTACTTGATCGCCATGGACAGTGAGAACTTCATGGCCATGAACCAGATCTGCGGGGGTGACCCGGAAAGAAAGCAGTACAAGCTGCTCCAATTTGCTGGTAGCTATGCTGACATTGATGATCCCTGGTATACAAATGACTTTGACCTGGCCTTCCAAGAGATCAGCCGGGGCTGCCGGGGCCTGTTAGACCAGCTTTAGGCGAGGAATTTACGAAAACGCTTAAAGCGAGTACAATTAAGGGTGTAAGTTGTAAGAAAATTTTTAATTGTTTATGGCAATAGTAAGGATTTGTTTATGAAAAAGTATGTCATTTTGCACCCGACCGGCCGGATCTCCCGCCTGGTCATCAAGCACTTGCTGGCTGACCCCCAGTTCAGCGATGTGGAGCTGGAGCTTTTGACCCAGCGGCCGGAACTTTTGGCCGACCTGGCAAAGGGCGACCGGATCAAGCTGACTGAAGGAGCGGCAACGGACCTGGACAAGATCCTGGCAGTTACCAAGGATGCTGACCTGGTCTTCTTGGGCAAGGTTGATGACAAGAAGTTCACGGTGATTAGCAAGAACCTGGTCAAGGCAAGCCAGGAAAACGGCTTTGACCGGGTTATCGAATTAAGCCTGGCCGGCCTTTACTATGAAATTCCTGGGGAATTCGGCACCTGGGTTGATGAATGGGTGGGTTCCGGCCGCTTTTTGCCAGCCAGAGAGGCTGCCCACCGCCTGGAAGAAGCTGACCTGGACTACACCTTGATCAGAATGCCTGCCTTGACCGACTGGCCAGATGTCAAGTACTCCTTGACTGGCCGCTATGACGAGTTCGTCGGCACCTCTGTTTCAAGAGCCAGCGTGGCTGACCTGGTCTTAAAGATCATGGCTGATCCAAGCCAGTACTCCCGGGCCAGCGTTGGCATCTCCCAGCCGGAAACGGCGGGTTACGTCCGGCCAGTTTACTAAAATAAGTCAGAGAAAAAGGCCTGCACGCGCGTGCAGGCCTTTTTGGTTTAAAAATATTGTATATTGTTTTTTAGCCGTTATTGCCTTTACTTGCTGGCTTTTGCCCCTTTTGGCAGGCGGCGGCCAATCAGCCAGACAGCCAAGAGGGCAATGACTGATTCAATGACAATGTAGAGGGCCCGCAGCTTGATAGTGGTCCCGCCCAGCCAGACATTGAAGACGATCGAGCCCAAAACCAGGGCAATCATCCAGGTCCATTGCTGCTTGTCAAAGGCCAGGCCGTATTCTTCTTCTCTTCTGCGGATGCCTGGGAAGATCCCGCCCAGGCCGATCAAGACCAGGCAGGCCACGATGTTGATGGAGAGTTCATACCACCAAACCCAGCTGCCTTCCTTGACGTCTTGCGGCATGAAGCCTAAGACCGTAGCGACAGCCGTGACGGCCAGGAGGGCAAAGCCGACCCACCAGGCGAAGGTGTCGTTTTTAATGTAGCGGTAAACTGACGGGTACTTGGAGGAGTTTTTGCCTCGGACCTTCATGAAGGAGTAGAAAATCCAGCAGGTAACGGCCGGAGAGATGATCCCGTTCAAGTTCAAAAGCCAGTTGAAGATGTCGTTCATGTCTGGCAGGAAAATCCCCAGAACCATGATGAAGCCGCTCAAAAAGACAGTCAGAATGTAGCCGTTGATCGGCAGGCCGTCCTTGTTGGTCTTCTTGAGGAACTTCGGCATGTACTTGTCCCCGGTGTCGGAGATCAGCATTCTGGTCATGGCGTCCAAAAGGACGGACAAGAGGGCCACATTGTAGAAGAAGGAGGCCCAGGCGTAGATGTAGACAAAGAGCTTGCCCACGCCGAATTGCTTGCCCATGGCGCCGAAGACGTAGTATTCACCGTTCATCTTCAAGTCGTTTGGCATGTGGTTGGCATCGATGTAGATGCCCAGGGCAATTGAGCCGAAGATGGTCAAAAAGCAGGTCATGAGGGCCAGGGCGATCATGGCCTTAGGGAATTCCCGCTTGGGGTCCTTCATCCGGGTCACGTATGGGGCGACCAACTCAGACCCGTTGACGGCATAGATCAGCATCCCCACGGTTGAGAAGTATTTAAGGTCAAACTTGGGGATGATGGTCTTCCAGGTAAATGGCGTCGCGGTCTTGCCGCCGGACTTGGCCAGGCCGGCAAAGGCCAGAAGCACGAAGAGGATGGTCATGATGAACATGGCCCAGCCCCCGATGTTGGACAAGACTTCCATTGATTTGGAGAATTTGTGTTCCAGCAGGGTCAAAAGGATAAAAATGACAAAGGTGATGGCCGTAAACATGGCCGTTGAGAGGAATTTCGGGTCCTCAAACTCGTCAGTTCCAGTCAACCCCCAGCCAACGTCAACCAAGAGGCAGTTGGCCGTGTCGACCACGTAAGGAATCGAAGCGGCCCAGTAGGTCCAGGCCGTGAAGTAGCCTAAAAATTCACCGTCAGTGGCTCTGACCCAAGAGGAGAGTCCGCCACCTTCATGGTTGAAAACTGAACCTAAGTGGCCAACGATCAAAGCGTAAGGAACCACGTAAAGGAACATCATCAAAACCCAGGAGGTGATGACCGCCATCCCTTGGTTTTGGAAGTTGTACATGATGTCTTCCAGCCCGATGACCGTGACAAAGGCCATCATGGCTAAAGTCTGCCAGGAAATATAATTTCCCTTTTTATCTAATTCGTCCATAAAAAATCCTTCCTGTTAAACAAAGTGTACTAACAAGAAGCCAGGCCCGGGGACTTGTTTAGCGATATCATTTCCATCTCCAATCTAGCAATTATTAAGCTCTTTTAAAGCAAAATCTATTTTACAGTGCTTATAAGGGGAAAAAAAGCCTTTTAACCATGATAGCGGTTCCTGGGCGAATATTTTCTGAGCAGAAGATTTCCTATCTGTTTTCTTTGGAGTACAATGAAAGACAAGTTAAATTTGACGAGGTGATTTTATGGAGAAAAAATTAGACAGCGCGATTTTCGCGGGCGGCTGCTTTTGGTGCATGGTGGCCCCTTTTGATACTTTGCCAGGTATTGAGAGCGTCACGGCGGGCTACACGGGCGGGCACGTGCCTAATCCGACTTATGAACAAGTTTGCAGCCATACGACTGGCCACACGGAGGCGGTCAAGATCGTCTTTGACCCGGACCTCATGTCTTATGAGGACTTGCTTGGCTACTACTGGCAGGTGACGGACCCGACTGATGCCAGCGGCCAGTTCCAGGACCGGGGGGACAACTACCGGCCGGTGATTTTTTACAATTCACCAGAGCAGAAGGCAGCAGCGGAAAAGTCCAAGCAGGAACTGGCGGAAAGCGGCCGCTTTGATGATCCGATCGTGACCAAGATCGAACCGGCAGCGCCTTTTTACGCGGCTGAAGACTACCACCAGCAGTTCTATTTAAAGCATCCAGACCGCTACGCGGCTGAAGAAGCCGGCGGCCGGGCCCAGTTTATCAAGGAGCACTGGGGCAAGTAGGCATAAGGGGGATGCATGAAGAAAGGTTTAGTGATGGAGGGCGGCGCCATGCGGGGCCTGTACACGGCCGGGGTGACGGACGTCCTCATGAAATATGGGATCAAGTTTGACGGGGCAGTTGGCGTTTCAGCCGGAGTGACCTTTGGCTGCAACTACAAGTCCCTGCAGCCCGGGAGGGTTTTACGCTATAACCTCCGCTATGGCAGCCGGCCCCAGTTTAAGAGCTGGCGGTCCTGGCTTAAAACCGGGGATCTCTACGGGGCGGACTTTTGCTACTATACTTTGCCGGAAGTACTGGATCCTTTTGACACGGCAGCCTTTGCCAGAAACCCCATGGACTTTTGGTGCGTGGCAACGGATGTGGAGACGGCCCAGCCGGCCTACCACAAATTGACCACCGGCAAGGGGCGGGACGTGGCCTGGATCCGGGCTTCGGCCTCGATTCCCGTTTTCGCCCGGCCGGTTAAAATCGGGGGCCACGCTTACTGGGACGGGGGCGTCAGCGACTCCATCCCGGTCCGTTTTCTTTTGGACAAGGACTATGACAAGGCAGTGGTCATTTTGACCCAGCCGGCTGGCTATCAAAAAGAGCCATCGCGTTTGCAGCCAGTCGTTGACCGGGTCTTGAAAAAGTACCCGGCTGTCGTGGCGCGCCTAAGGCAGCGGCATTTGGAATATAATGCCTGCCTGGCTTATATCGCCAAAGAGGAAGCAGCCGGCCACCTCTTTGTCTTCCGGCCCAGCCAGGGGATCGACGTCAGCGCCATGGAAAAGGATCCCAACCGCCTTAAGGCGGTCTACCAAGTCGGCGTGAGGGATGCCAAGCGGCAATTGGCGGCCTTGAAGGAATTTTTACAAGATTAAGCACAAAAAACGGTGACTGAGCTAAGGCTCAACCACCGTTTTAATTTGCACTTGTTAAGTGCTTTTTCTTTATTCTCTTTTTCTTTTAGTCGCCGAACTTAGCCAGCTTCTGGTAGTTGGCCAGCATCCAGTCAGCATAGCTGACCTTGTTTGGCATGGTTTCACGGACTTCCACGATCGGGATGCCCTGCTTCTTGGCCTTCTTGACGAAGGACTTGACCGTGTCGGAGCTGGCCTGGGTGTTGTTGACGAAGAAGGCAATCTGCTTTTTCTTGATGGCTTCATTCATCTGGGCGATCACGGCCGCGCTCGGGTCGGTTTCCTTTTCAGTAGCTTCTTCAAAGTTCTTATTGCCGATCTTGAAACCGGTCCGCTCTAAAGCGTAGTCAAAAACCGGCTCGCTGACGAAGACCGGCTTGGCCTTGCTGCCCTTGATTCCGTCAGCAACTTTTTCGATCTTGGCGATCTTCTGCAAATACTTCTTGCCCTGGGCCTGGTAGTAGCTGGCGTGCTTTTTGTCAAGCTTGCTGAGCTTCTTGACCAGGTAGGCGACGTACTTTTTCGGCATATTTAGGTTGTACCAAATGTGGGGGTTGGCGCTGGAATCCAGCTGCATCAAGTCTTCCCCGACCTTGACAGCCTTCTTGCCATTAGAGGCGGCCAGGTTGCCCATCCAGCTGTCATAGCCCATCCCGTTGGCAACGATGATGTCGGCGTCAGCCACCGTCTTGGCCGCATTAGTCGTCGGCTCATAGTCATGGGGGTCAGAGTTGCCGTTGGCGATCAAGGCGGTAGCCTTACCATACTTGCCGACGATATTTTGCGCGATGTCGGCGTAAATGTTGGTCGAAGTTACAATCTTGATCTGGCTCTTGGAACTTTGTTCATCCTTGGCGCAGCCGGCTAAAAAGAGAGTGGTCAAAAGCAAAATTGGCCAGATAATTAACTGTCTGTGTGTTTTATTCATGTCTTTTCCTTTCAAGATCTGCAGCTTGCCTGCAAATCATATTAGAATACGGGAAAAATAGCCAAAAGTCAATAAGAATGACGAAAATGATGGTAAAATAAACTACATGAATGATTTTAAGTTTAGCAAAAGAGAAAAGATTTACCTCCTCCTGGCCCTGGCTGTCTTGGTCATGCTCTTCATCTCAAGCTCGATGACCTACCATGAGCAGAAGATGAAGGCTGGTTTTATCCATACCTACCTGGGCTGGCTGGAAGATTTAATCCACCGGCTCAATATCTATTACGGCGGGGTCTGGCACAATGTCAAGACTGACGGGTCAGCTGGCTTCACCCAGTTCGTGGTCCGGAAACTGGCCCACTTTACCAGCTACTTCTTCTATGGCCTTTTTGCCTATTTGGGCTTAAGAAGAGTTTTCGTTATCAAATGGACCGGCCCCCTCTTTGTCTGGGCCAGTGCCTTTGCCTTCGCGGCTATGGATGAGTTCCACCAGTTCCTGACCGGGGACCGGACCCCCAGCGTGCATGACGTGATGCTGGATGCCAGCGGGGCCTTGCTGGCCATTGTTTTGGCGGTGATTTTTTATCAAGTCAAGCAGCGCAGGGAGCGAAAAAAGGCGGCCATTTAGGGGCTGAAGCCGTTGAATTTCTGCCCTTCCTGAGTTATTATAAAAAAGTTGATTATATTAATTACAGAAAGAAGGATCCTAAATGTCAGGACATTCAAAATGGCACAATATTCAAGGCCGCAAGAATGCGCAAGACGCTAAGAGAGGGAAGGTTTTCCAAAAGCTCTCCCGTGAAATTTATATGGCTGCAAAGAGTGGTGGTCCTGACCCTTCAGGTAATCCAAGCTTGCGTTTGGTCATGGACAAGGCACGGGCTGCCAACATGCCAAAGGACAACGTCCAACGGGCCATCAAGAAGGCTGAAGGCAACTCAGACGAACACTACGATGAAGTAACTTACGAAGGTTACGCACCGGGTGGTGTTGCCATCCTGGTTGAAGCCTTGACTGACAACAAGAACCGGACTGCCTCATCCGTACGCGTGGCCTTCACCCGCAACGGCGGCAGCCTTGGTGCTACTGGGTCAGTTGCCTACATGTTCGACCGCAAGGGCTACATTGTAATCGACCGGTCAACTACTGACGCGGATGAAGACCAAATGCTGATGGACGTCATGGAAGCCGGCGGCGACGACCTGCAAACCAGCGACGACGCTTACGAAATCTACACTGACGCCAAGAGCTTCACTGCTGTCCGCGATGCTTTGGAAAAGGCCGGCTACCAGCTGGCAGTTTCTGAACTGACTATGGTGCCGCAAAACACCACTCCAGTTCCAGCAGACAAGAAGGAACAATTTGAAAAGCTGGTTGACGCTTTGGAAGACGACGATGACGTTTCCAACGTTTACACCGCTGCAGCTGACGAAGAAGAATAATTAAGCTGTAAATAAACTATACAAAACGCGACTTTCTGAGGAAAGCCGCGTTTTTTTATGCTCTTTTACGATTTTTTGGAAAAATTTTGCCTTCTCAGAAAAAAATCGCCACTTTTGGCGTACTAGTAAGTGGAGGAGGAAAAAAGAAAGGAGGACCTTGTGGAAGTTGCAGACAAAGCCCGGCAAATGCTGGAAGAAGCAGTTAGGATCCGGGCCAGTGACATCTTTTTCCTGCCGAAAAAGGGCAGCTATAAACTTCGTCTGCGGGCCGGGGATCTGGAGGAAAGGCCGTCCCTGACCCGGGAGGCGGGAAATGAACTGATCAACTGGTTTAAGTACCAAGCTGAAATGGATATTGCCGAACACCGCCGCCCCCAGGTCGGCAGCATGGCTGTCAATTTGGCGGGGCAGGACTACTGGCTCCGACTCTCCAGCGTGGGTGATTACCGGGGGGAGGATTCATTGGTCATCCGGATCATCTATGCTTTGGGGGAGAGCCGGTACTTTTTCCCGGACCAGTTTAGGGACCTGGTGGACCTTTGCTGGCTGCGGGGGATGATCGTGACCAGCGGGCCGACTGGGTCGGGTAAGACCACGACCATGTATGAACTGGCCAGAAAGCTCAGCCAGACGAAAATGGTGATGACGATTGAAGATCCGGTGGAAGTGTATGAGGAGAGCTTTTTTCAAGCCCAGGTCAATGCCGGGGCCGGGATCAGCTATGCCAGCCTTTTAAAGGCGGCTCTTCGTCACCGGCCGGATGTCTTGATCATCGGTGAAATCCGTGATGAAGAGACGGCCAATTTAGCGGTTGACGCGGCATTAAGCGGCCACCTGGTTTTAGCCACAGTGCATGCCAAAAGTACCTACCAAACCATTTCCCGCCTGGAGAGCCTGGGGGTTAAAAATAATGAACTGGTCAACTGCTTGACGGCGGTTTCCTACCAGCGCCTGCTGCCAGGGGAAAAGGGGCCAGCCTGCCTGCTGGACTTGGCCAGCCGAGAGGACTTGCTGGCGGCTCTGGGGCAATCCGTCAGAGGAAATTTCGCGGCTTGGGAGGAAAACTTAAGCAGGCTGGTGGAGAAAGGAGAGATAAGCGCGGATGTGGCAAGGCAATATAAAGGCGGCTAAGCTGAAGCAGAGTGAGCAGGTGGAGCTCTTGGCCTTTTTGGCCAACTGTTTAAAAAACGGCTTTTCCTTGACCAAGAGCTTGCAGCTCTTGCCCCTGCTTTGGCCCCAGCGGAAAAAGCAGCTGGCCCGGCTGGATGAAAAAATGCGGCAGGGAGAAGAACTGGGTCAGCTTTTCGCGGGCCTGGGCTTTAACAAGACGACGGTGACCCAGCTGGACATGGCACTTAGCCAAGGGCGGCTGGATGAATCCCTGGACCAGCTGGCCCTTTTGGGGCGGATGAAGAATGAGCAAGTCAAGAAGCTGGAGGGGGAACTGGCCTACCCGGTCGTTTTGGCAGGGATGATGACCTTGATTTTAATCTTCATGCAGAACTTTTTGTCGGTAGAATTTGCTGGCAGTTCCGCCAAACAGGGGGACCTGCTCTTGCTGATTTTAGTTTTTTTACTGGTTTTGGTCATCATGTTAGTCGTTATCGCGGCAGCTTACATGAAGAAGCAGGACTACCAGTCTTTTAAAAAGCTCCTGACCTGGCCGGTTTTCGGGCCAGTGGTGGCCTTGTATGGCCAGTATTTGATCTCTTATGACCTGGGCATGCTTTTGGCCAGCGGCTTTTCCCTGCAGCAGATGTGTGACTTTGCCTGCCGGCAGGCGCCGGGGTCACTGCAAGAAGAAGTGGGCCGGCGGGCGCGAGACGCGATTCTGCGGGGCAAGAAAGTGGAAGAGGTCATCCAGAAGGAGCCATTTTTGAGCCAGGAGCTCTTGATGCTGCTGCAGGCGGGCAGTGAACGGGAGGAACTGAGCCGGCAGTGCCTGCTTTTGTCCGGGCTTTTGTTCAACCGCCTGCGCCAGAAGCTGTCCAAGCTAATCGTTAACGTGCAGCCGGTCTGCTTTATCTTGATCGGCCTGTGCATTATTGGAATGTATTTAAAGCTGCTTTTGCCGATTTACGACAGTATGCAGCAGCTTTAGTTTTGCGGAGGAAAAAAGGAAATGAAACATTTAAGACGGTTTTGTCCAAAGCGCCAGCGGGCTTTTACTTTAATTGAAATGGTGATCGTGGTCGCAATTATCGCGACTTTGGTTCTTTTGATCTCGCCAAATTTGCTAGCCCAAAAGGACCATGCCGATAAGCGGACTAACGATGCTTTTACCACGACCATTAAGACCCAGGTGGAGCTATATGAAGAAAATACGGGCAAGAAGCCGGCCTCTTTCCAGGAATTGGTGGATGCCCACTACTTGACGCAAAAGCAGGAGGAGCAGGCTGAGGATAAGAAGCTGGCGATCGGCGACTTCGCCAAGGGCGGAGAATGAGGCAGAAGGCCTTCAGCCTGCTGGAGACGGTGATAACCTTGGCTATCGCGGGGATGCTGCTGGGTATCGGGGAGATGAGCTTTCAAGGCTTTGAAGACAAGATCAATTTTGACCGCTTCTGCCGGCAGGCGGCGGGACTTTTTCAAGAGAAAATCAGAAGTGCCGCCATTACGGGAAAAAGAGTCGTGATCTACAACCAAAGCAGCCAGGGCAAGCTGGAAGTCATTCAAGACGGCCGGCATGAGAGCCTCAAGATTCCAGATGGAGTTACGGTTTATACCAACTTTAACAATACATCAGGCTGGACAATCAGCAGCGACGGAACCACTAGCCAGGCCTTCACGCTGAGAATCATAAAAAATGATCAGGGGAAAAAAGAGTATGAGAAAGCATATACCTTTTTGCTGTCGTGGGGGAAGATCAATAAAAAGTAAACAGGAAGGCTTTTTGGCCCTGGAGGCGGTAGTGGCTTTGGCCATCGTCTGTATTGCGCTAACTGCCATGTTGACCTGCCTCAGCGGGCTAAAGAAACTAGAGCAAGAGTCAAGCCAGCGGGCCAACCAGGCCCTGGCCTACCGGATGCTGAAGGAGTGCCCGGTCAAGCGGGTCAAGGTCAGGGACCATGAGTATGTCTTGACCGGCAAAGGAGACCTGTATGATGAAACCCAGCAGAAGATTTGCCAGAAGTAAGGCTTTCAGCTTGCTGGAGACCATGGTTGCCCTCTTGGTGACGGTGATTTGCCTGTCTCTTTTGTCCTCTAGCCTTAAGCTTTTTACCCTCTTTGAAAAAGACCGGCACGATCCTAATGAACTGGTCTTCTCTTATGTCCAGTTCGCCAAGTTTTTGAAAAAGGACAGCCAGCGGACCTATATTGATCTGGAGAATTCCAATCCTTTGAAGATCATGTTTATCAAAGAAGAGAAAAAGGAAGACAAGGAGGGGGAAGAAAAGATAGACAAAGCTGGCTACGTTCTGGAAATGGACAATGGCGGAAATAATCTTCGGGTCAGAAGATCCGGACCAGACGGCGGCAACATGACCCTGCTGCCAATCTGGGGAGCAACGTTCGCGGCCAGGGATGGCTTGATGGAGGTCCATATCAATGAAAAGGGGAAAAGGTCAATTTTGTATTTTAAAGTCGACAAGGCACCGGAAAAAGAAAAGGAGGCTGAGAAAAAGACTGAAGATCAGAAAACAGACCAGGCTAAACCGGCAAAGGGGGAGCGCCCTGCTGACCAGCGTGCTACTGCTAGTCACGACAATTCTGCTGATTGAAAGTTACCTGGATGCTTATCAGCATGTCATTAAAATCAACCAGCTGCTGGCAAGTTACCTCTGGGGCGGGTGAAATTTCTTGCACCCTTCCTTGTAAATCATTAGAATTGGTATGTATTTCAAAGAAGGGTGGACTTAAGTCATGAATAGAATTGAAGAACTGTTTGGGCAGACTCTGGAAGCAGTCGAATGCCTGCAAGAAGCCTTGAACGTGTCCCTGGCTGATGCCTTGGTGGAAACTTTTGACAACCTGGAAAGCGGGAAAATCCGCGTGGAAATGGGAGCCCCGGACCAAAAGACGGTGGCTGAGCTTAAAGAACGCTACGCGGCTTTGGACTACAAGAACTGGTCCAAGGCCCAGAAAGAACAGGTCTATGGCCTCCTGGTCCTTAAGGCCGTCAACGATGACGGCCGGGATGCTAACCAGATGCCGACTCCGCCGCTTTTAGCCACGGTCTTGACCCTGTTTATGGACAAGCTCCTGCCTAAGAGAAAGCAAGTCCTGCTGGACCCGGCAGTGGGCAGCGGCAACCTGCTCTTTTCTGTTGACCAGCAGCTGGCCGCCCAGAATCATTCAGAAGACCGCTTTGACCTGGTTGGCCTGGATAATGATGAAGAAATGCTCAACTTGGCCGACGTGGCCGCCCACTTGGCGGGGTTAAAGGCCGACTTCTACTGCCAGGATGCCCTGACCGGCTGGCCTGTCAAGCCAGACGTAGTGGTCAGCGACCTGCCGATCGGCTTTTACGCTAACGACGACAATGCCGAGAACTTTGACCTCCGGACCAAGGAGGGGCACGCCTACGCGCACGTCCTCTTCGTTGAGCAGATCGTCAAGAACCTGGCTGAAGACGGCTTTGCCTTCCTTTTGGTCCCGCAGAACATGCTGACTGGTACGGTTGGGGCTGACTTTATGCCCTGGCTGGCCAGTAAGGTCTACCTGCAGGCGATCGTGCAATTGCCAAGCAGCTTATTCCAAAGCAAGATAAGTCAAAAAAGTATCCTTATCTTCCAAAACCACGGCCAAAGCAAGCCGCCGAAGGAAGTTTTGCTCACAAAGCTTGAAAATCTGAAGAAGGAAGAATCTTTGGTAGCCCTTAATATTAAACTGAACGAGTGGTATACTAAGAAAGATAATTAAGTTTGTGAAGTGAGTAAAAGGAGTTTTTTAATAATGGATAAGATTTTAGCAATCAACTCTGGTTCATCTTCATTTAAGTATAAGCTGTTCTCATTAGCTGATGAGAGTGTCTTAGCTTCCGGGCTGGGCGACCGTATAGGTATCGATGGTTCAACCTTTTCAATGAAGTTGGCTGATGGGACCAAGCATGAAGCCGAAGTTGACTTGCCAAACCAGGAAGTAGCCGTGCAAACCCTGCTTGACTGGCTGAAAGAATATGGCGTTATTGCAGACGTCAAGGAAATTGTCGGCGTTGGCCACCGGATCGTGAACGGCGGGGAATTGTTCCCAGACTCAGCAATCATCGACAAGGACAACATCCACAAGGTTTTTGACTTGACTAACTACGCTCCTCTGCACAACCCGGCAGAAGGCCACGGCATTCAAGCCTTCATGAACATCCTGCCGGACGTGCCGCAAGTCGGCGTCTTTGACACTTCCTTCCACCAGTCAATGGATGAAGTACACTACATCTACTCCTTGCCATACGAATATTACGAGAAGTACAAGGCCCGCAAGTACGGCGCCCACGGCACTTCTGTCCGCTACGTTTCCGGCAAGGCGGCTGAATTGCTGGGCAAGGACCTCAAGGACCTTAAGCTGGTTGTCTGCCACCTGGGTTCAGGCGCTTCAGTTACTGCGGTTAAGGATGGCAAGTGCTACGACACTTCCATGGGCTTCTCACCTTTGGCTGGGGTAACCATGGGGACCCGGTCAGGTGACGTTGACCCGTCAGTTCTGCAGTACATCATGAAGAAGGAAGGAATCACTGACTTCAATGAAATGATCGACATTTTGAACCACAAGTCAGGCCTTTTGGGCCTCTCCGGTATCTCCAGCGACATGCGGGACATCAGAAACAGTGATGACAAGCGCGCCAAGCTGGCTGATGCTGTATTCATCAACCGGGTAGTCCGCTACGTTGGCTCTTACATTGCTGAAATGGGCGGGGCAGACGCGGTTGTCTTCACTGCCGGGATCGGCGAACACGATGATGAAGTCCGTGAAGGGGTCATGAAGTCACTGTCCTTCATGGGCGTTGACTTTGACGACGCAGCTAACAAGGCTGCTAATGAAGGCTTCATCACCAAGGAAGATTCCAAGCTGGCTGGTTTGATTATTCCAACTGACGAAGAATTGATGATCGAACGTGACGTTGTCCGTTTGGCCAAGCTTAAGTAAAAGTTTTTAAGCAGAATATTTGAGGACATGGTCATTTTTTGCTAAAATAATCATGTTCTCTATTTTGGGGATGTTTTGGGATTCGACAGGCGCAGACCCGCGCTGGTTGCGATTCGTAGGTTACGTCTACGTTAAAACGTTAAACAGTTTAAATTAACTGCAAACGAAAACTCATACGCTGTAGCTGCTTAGTTCAGCCCAGCTGCCAATAGACTGCCTACCCGTGGCGGTCTTGCGGTATCAACCTTACGGGATACGCTTGCTTATCACACCTGAATAAGTGAGAAGAGACTAACAGGTTAGCCGTGGCTGTTTGGCCCTGTCATATGGCGTTTTGCCCCGGTGAAGTTTAAATAATATGACTATGATCGTAGAGACTAGTGACGGGATGCGTTTGGACAGGGGTTCAATTCCCCTCATCTCCATAGCCAAAAGAAAGAGCCTTGAGAAATCAACATTCTCAAGGCTCTTTTTCGTTTTTAACTAGAAAATAACTAGAAAAGGCGGTTCAAAACGCGTTTTACGTTCTGTTGACCTTCCTGGGTAGCATGCATGTAAATCTCCATGGTGATGTCGATTGACTCATGTCCCAGGATCGATTGCACATCGGTTGGCTTGATCGACGGATCCGCCATAATCAGCAAAGACGCAAATGTGTGGCGAAAACCGTGGATCCTGATCTGCCGGAGGTCTGGGTCATGCTTGTAGACGGCCTGAAGCCACTGGGCCGGTTTACTAAGGCGAAGATAATCGCCCTCAAGCGTGTGGAAAAGGTGCGGGCATAGGTCACTATGATAGTCTTTTAAGACGGCTGCCATCTGATTGGTCAATGGCACCGTGCGGATCCCCGCCTTAGTCTTAGGCGGCTGGATCCCAAACTTGCCGCCAAGTCCATAAGCCAGGGTCTTGGTGACGGAGATCTGGCCTTGGTCATAGTCGATGTCAGCCCAGTCTAGGGCTAGCGCTTCACCTTTCCTCAGCCCGGTGGTAGCCAGGAGCAGGAAGAAAACATAAGTCCGGGATCCCACTTCTTTAGCGTCTTTCAGAAACCGCTGAAGCTCTTCGCGATTGTAGTAGTTGGTGCTTATGTCTCTGCGGGGTCTGGAGGTAGCTTTCGGCATGATGATCTGCTTAACCGGATTGGTCTTGCAGTAATCCAGTCTTTTTGAAAACTCAAAAAGAGTACCCAGTAAGCGCACTACTACCTTATAGTTGACCAGCTTGGTGGCCAGGTCATTTGCCCAGAGTTGGACAGTGGCGGTCTTGATCGAGCTTATCCTTTTATCGCCAAAAGCAGGCTTGATGTGCACTCTGTAGCTTATCAGCGTCTTGTTGGCAGTTGACTCTTTAACTCCGCCTTTATAGCTATCAAACCAAAGCGACCATACCTCATCGGTGGTCGCTTTTTTTGGCGCTTTTGCGGCCAGGCCTTGGACCTTAAGCTGGTTGTAAGCGGCTGACGCTTGAGCATAAGACTTAAAGCCACTCCGGGTGGTATTGATGGACTTCCCGTTTTCATCCTGGCCAAGATAAACCTGAAATTTGTACTTAGTTTGGCCACGGCTGGTATATTTTTTGATTGCAGGATTGCGTTTTGGCATTTTTATTCACCCAAATATTCAAACTTCCCCCAGTTGCTTTTGGCTAATTCATTTCCAGATTGGTCATAAATATGGACAAAAGCCGTGGATTGCTCGGTATACTTCTTATATTTGTTGAAATCATCAACAGCTAACTGCCAGTAGTTTTTGCACAGTCGTTCCTTGCCATCGCTTGATAATTTATTCAAGTATGAGTTAGAAAGATAAATATTAATATCTCTTCCTACTACTTCACTTTTTACCACCGCTAACTCGAAATCTTTAGGATACTGAGAAACGGCTTTAACCAGCCGTTCATTGTCTTCGGATTCCTTGGCTAGTTCGGAGGATGATGAGGAAGACGAAGATGACGAAGATGACGAAGATGACGAGACGGAAGAAGATGAGGATGATGAACTTGACGTTTTAGAACTCTGTTTATGTGTCTTTTTAACAGTTTTTGGAGATGAGTCCTGCTCTGGCGAAACGGCTTCTTCTACGGCACCAATGGCAGCCATTCCAAGGAAAATAAGCATTCCGATTTGCCATTTCTTTAATTTTTTCTTTTTCATTTTTTCTTTTGCCTCTTATTGAAATCTCGACATTTTGATCATTTTTCCGATGATCTTGCCCGGGTGGTCTGCATCCAGGACAATCGGGCTAAACCTGGGATTGTCTGGTGACAGGATCACTTGGTCTCCTACGCGTTTGACTCTTTTTAAGGTGGCTTTTGTGTCGCCATCAACAAGCACGGCGGCGATTTCGCCATCTTCTACTTCCGGCTGCTGTCTGATGTAGGCGATATCTCCGTCTAAAATGTAGGGTTCCATTGAGTCACCTTCGCACTTAAGGGCAAAAACGCTGTCTGGATCGACTGAATCCGGAAAGTACTCCGTGATGTATCCTTCGACATTTTGATCAGCGGTGATCGGCTCACCACATGCTATGTGGCCGATCAGTGGGATTTTAACTAGGTGGGATTGATCGACAGGGGTTATATTTTCAGGAAGGGCGGCAAAACGTGGGTCTATTTCTTCCTTAGATACGTGGAAGAAGTTAGCTAACTTGCCGATGTTCTCAGGCGTTGGAATACGCGCTCCATTAAAATAGCCGGTTAGTGTGCTAGGCGGAATATTGGTTTCCTTTGATATTTCAATTTTTTTAGCATTTTTCTTGGACAAAAGATCATTCAAATTTACAGAAATAATTTTGCGAATTTCTTTTTCCTGAGGTGCCATTTTCCTGCCAGGCATTTTCTCACCCTCCTTTTTTTATTTTGTATTGACAACCTAATTATAGCAGTTCGACGACCTTTTTTCGCTTTTTTGCGAAAAAAAGTTGACATACGCGCTAATGCGTAATACAATAAAACCATGAAATCAAGAAAGGAGATGAATGTGAATGCCAAAAATTACGATCAAGGCTGCTAGAGTGAACGCCGGGCTGACACAGAGACAAGCCGCAAAGCGGCTGGGCATTGCGTATCAAACGTTGTCAAACTATGAATCTGGTGTCAGTGTTCCTCGAGTTGACATGCTCGAGAAAATGGCTAAATTGTACTGCATTGATAAGCAGTATATTTTTTTAGGGAAGTAGTACGCACTAGTGCGAATTAAGGGAGAAAGCAGATGAAGACCGAGTACCTCACGGCCACGAAAGCTGCCGAATATTTAGGAGTATCCAGGTCGACATTCTGGAGACTCCGGAAAGAGTATCCAATCAGTGCCTACTTTTTTGAAGTATCGTATCCGCGTTTCAAACGGTCGGACATCGACGAGTGGGCAGAACAATTTAAGGAGTAGAAGGATGAGCGAATTAGTAATTTTAAAGGAAAACAAAGCTGTCACCAGCAGCTTGAAAATTGCAGAAACTTTTGGCAAGCGCCATAAGCACATCATCGATTTGATCAGAAATTTGGCGGCCGAAAATTCGGCCACCAAAAAGATGTACGTAGAGTCCACTTACGTAAATCGTGGTAAAGAGTACCCAATGTATTACATGGGCCGAGATGGATTTACCCTCCTGGTCATGGGATTCACTGGCAAGAAGGCGCTCAGCTTCAAGCTGAAGTACATTGACGCCTTCAACAGAATGGAACAAGCAATCAGAGAAGGTGGCTTGCTTACTAGCCACCTTACTCCAGAAGAAATCCAGTTAAAGAAGGACTACATCGCCGAAATGCGAAAGCAAAACGATAACAAATCACACCAGCTCCGCAATGACGATGCAAAGATCTTCCTGCAGCTTGCCAAGGTGGCTGACACCTACGACAACCTTCACCTGGCTACTGAGTTTAGGAACGAAGCGATCAGCCGGATGCAGGCACTGCCAGTAGGAGGTACCAGAGAATATTCCGCTACTGAAATCGCGGGAATGCTTGGAGTCAGCCCAGTGACGATTGGCACCTGGGCAAATAAACTTGGCATCAAGCACAGCCGTGACATGGCTTACCGGGATGATTCTGACCGTTGGCACTACTACACTAGCGCTGTTAAGGCGTTGGAAGCCAATGCCCTGGAAATCAAGGACTACGAAGAAAACCACGTTGAGGAGGACCAATTATGATTTCGTTTTTTGAAGGAATTGCATGGGGCATCATCGGTTTGTTAGTTGGGATTGTCTTGGGCGATCCCGACAAGAAGAAGTACTTCAACTAGAAAGGAGGTGATGGCATGTCAAAGGAAACGGTCAAGAATCTGATCAAGGCTTCAAACGCCTTTCTTGGCAGTAAAAAAGCTACTCCCGCAAAGCGGAAGTAGCCAGCAAAGATATTTGGCGAATTACATCGCCTAGAAAGAAGTATATCATGATTAGCTTTAACGGTCACGTAGAGGCCTTAATCAAGGCCTCAAATGAATTTGAAGGCGAACTTTACACCTGGGCGGTGGAATCAACTAAGACGCCTAACCAGGCGATCGACAAGATCAAGCGGGTACTGGAAGAATTTCCAGACGGGTACGCGGCCACTCGCGATGAAGTGGTAAAGGTAGCCTTGATCCGGAAAGAAGCGGAAGACGTGATCTGGAAGATCAAGAAGGAGGCATTAGCCCGGCCATGGGATACCAGCTCAGAGGATACCAGCAAGAGCTAATTACTAAAATTCGTCAGTCACTAGCCAGTGGTCATCGTCACATTATCGTCCAGAGCCCGCCACGGACGGGCAAGACGGTGGTGATGGCAGAAATCGCCAGGCGGGCAACGGACCAGGGAAACAGCGTTTGCTTCATCATCCACCGCAAGGAGGTGCTGGAGCAGGCAAAAGAAACCTTCCAAGAGCAGGGAGTGGATCCCGATCTTCTGGAGGCTGGCATGGTGCAAAGCCTAACCCGCCACATCGACCAAATCTACCCGCCAGAGGTGATCTTGATCGATGAAGCCCACCACGCGCTAGCCAAGTCATACACCAGGATCCTGGAGGCTTTCCCAACCGCCTACGTCCTGCTTTTTACCGCAACTCCGGTCAGAACTGGCCGGAACCAGCTTGATCAGATAGCCGACGACATCATTGTCGGCAGGTCAATTAAGGAGCTGACCAGCCTGGGGTTCCTGGCACCGTTTAAGTACTACGGAGCAAAGAACAAGGACGTGGACGACAAGAAGCTTCGCAAGTCAAGCACTGGCGACTATGTCACTGCATCGATAGAAGATGCCGTTAGCCACAAGATTTACTCCCACACGGTGGACGAGTACCTAGACAAGGCTGACGGCAAGCAGGCGGTGGTTTACACCTACTCGGTGGAGGCTGCTAACCACCTGGCGACCGAATTTAGTTCTAGGGGGATTACAGCGGCGGCGATTGATGCCGCCACGCCTGCCCAGGTTAGAGACACGGCAGTCCGAAAATTCCGCAACCAGCAGCTGAAAGTGTTGGTCAACGTCAACCTCTTTACAGAAGGGATTGACCTGCCAAATGTGGACTGCGTGATCATGGTGCGGCCAACCATGTCGCTGGCCTTGTACATGCAGTTTTCGATGCGGTGCCTAAACCCACGCCCGGGAAAGACTGCAGTCATCATAGACCAGGTCGGCAACTGGGAGCGTTTTGGCCTACCGAATACAGATCGGGACTGGAAAGCCCTGGCCAAAAGCAAGGCCAGCCCGGCCAAGTCCTTAAAGCGGGGTGGGGTCCAAGTTATCCAGTGCCCCGACTGCTTCGGGGTGGTGGAGCGTAAAGAGGTGGCAGACAATACCTGCCCCTTATGTAGCTATAGCCCGCTGGTCAAAAAGCGGGACTACGAAGAGCAAAAGGCCCAGCTGGTCGAGATCACGGCTAGCGATCAGCTCAAGCGAATCAAGAAGATCATAAGCGACCAAGTGATGCTGAACGTTTCTACCAAGAGAGTTGATCAGCTTCAGAGTCGCCAAGAATTTCAAGCATATGCCAAGCTCCACGGCTATAAGCCGGGGTGGGTCTGGTATATGTGGAATAAAAAACGGAAAGGAACTATCTAATGTTTCAATTGCCTAAGGATGAGACACTTCATCCGAAGTGTCAGCCAAAGAACTTCTTCATCTACGGGGCCACGATGAGTGGGAAGAGCTTCTTTTCAAGCTATTTCCCACATCCCTTGGTACTCAATACTGACGGGAACAGCGCCCAAGGGACTGCGCCAAGTATCCAGATCCGGAATGTCCGGAACAAAGACGGCTCCCTTAAGAAGGGCTGCATTGAGCAGCTGGACGAGGTTATCACGGCTCTCCAGCAGCCTAACGTGACCTTCCAAACGGTTGTGGTAGACGTCACCGAAGACATCTGCACGATGATGGAGCAGGAAATCTGCCTGGTCCACAACGTCCGCACTATCGGTGACATCGCCTATGGGGCGGGTTACGCAGAACTCAACGCCTGCATCCAGCAATTCGTCATGGATTTGAAGGCCCTGCCGATGAACATCATCTATATCTCCAGAGAGATTGAGATCGTAGATGAGCAGAATAACAAGACAAAGACGATGCCAGCGCTTAAAAGCCGCTACTACAACATCGTCAACGGAAACTGCGACTTGGTGGTCCGGACATTTAAGATCGGCGACCAGCACTATCGGACGGTAGTGGACAAGAGAGCCGATTACAAGGCTGAAGATATTGAAGACAAGCGGGTTCGGCAATTGCTTGAATCCTGCCAAAACATGTTTAAGAAGAATTAGGAGGAAAAACAATTATGTCAATGTTAGAAGTTTTGAAGTCACTGGAAGACGAACACTTTGATGCCAAGAAAGGCAAGGTATCAAACAGCGTCGAAGAACTGCCAGAAGGCACCTACAACTGTGTCCTTAAGAGTGTGACACACCGGGCCAAGAACGGCAGAGGGTTCTTGATGTTTGGCCTTGAAGTAGTCGATGGCGACTACGCTGGCCGGACGGAATCCATCTTCCCGACGCTGGAGCAAGTAACCAGCAAGGGCAACCCGATGCCTGATTTCGTGCTCGCCCGAAGCATTAAGACTATCAAGGTAATCGGGGCCATGGTCGGCCTGGACGTGCCTAACCAATGTTTCCTGGATGACGATGCAGATGTCAATTATGACAGCATCGAGAAGGCTTTTGACGGATTTGAAGGCAAGATGCTAAAGATGACTATCAAGCTGAGTCCGAATAAGAAGAACCCGGACCAGCCTTACAGAAACTATGAATTCGGCCCAGCTGAACAGCCGAAGGTGGCAGAGGTCCAAGAGGACCCATTTGCCCAAGCAGCTGGCACTGGGGTAGACGAATCAGACCTGCCATTCTAGAGGGCAAAAAATGGAAAACCTTGTAAACTACGCCAAAAGCTATGCCAGTCATGGCTTTAGCGTAATACCGATTGTAAATAAAAGGCCGCTGGTGAAGTTCGCTAACAGACCTGCACTGACTAAAGAGGAGATTGACGCCATTTGGACAAAGCATCCAACGGCGTCAATCGCCCTGCAGACACGCGAGTTTCTGGTCATCGACGTAGACCGCCATGAAGGCGGTGACGGCATGGAGTCAATCAAGGCTTTGGGGCATAACGAATGGTTCAAGGGCACGCTTTGCGAAAGAACACACTCCGGCGGATTCCACTTTTACTTCCGTAAGCCTGCCAAGCAGACTATCACACAAAACATCGGATTCCTGCCAAACGTTGACCTCAAGGCCCACGATAACAACTATGTGGTAGTGGCACCGTCACCGGGCTACAAGTGGCTTAATCATAGCCCAATCCAGCCTTTACCGGACGGCTTACTGGATCTGATCCTTAAAAAGCAAGCTGAAAGCAAGCCATCGGCAGGAGTGGAAGCAGGCTATAAGGTTGACTCCAAATCAGCGACAACAGCTCTTTTTGAACAGATCGTCGACGGGCTTGGTGCTACAGGAGGCCGAAACAACGCTTTAGCGTCCTTCGTCGGTGGCCTGCTATATCGGGGCGTAGACCCGTATAAAGCCGCTCAGCTGGCCGTTCTGGCCAACGAAAATACAAAGGACAAGCTGACCACCGCAGAAGTGGAAAGAACAGTCAACTCTATGATCGAGAAAGAGTTGAGAAGAAGGGAGGGCGCCGATGAGTGAGAAGATGCACATCGTGGAAGACAAGGCAGACAAACTTAAGAAGGTCCAGTCCAAAAAGAAACTGAACTTCATCTTAAATGCTCAAGACCAGGTCAAATCGACCAGCTTGGCAAACGTGGCGCTCATCTTGCGCCTGGATCCGCACTTATCTGGCGTCTTTAAATGGAACACCTTTACGGAGGCCATTGACGCCACCAAGGACGTCAAAATTGATCTCAGCAAGTGGAACATGCCAAACATCCATATCAAAAAAGGCCCGATCAATGACCACGTGATCGACGACATTGCCTTATACTGCGATATCTATCCCGACTACCGGGTGGCCTTTAAATCGCCTCTTATCCTGCAGGCATTGGGGACGGTGGCACGGGACCAAGCTTATAACCCAGTCACTGACTACCTCAAGTCTTGTTACAAAAAGTGGGACAAGAAGCACCGCATCGATGACTTTCTGCCTGACTACCTGGGAGCTGACCGCACCCCTGCCAACGATTTGATCATCAAGCTGGTATTGATGGGTGTGGTGGCTAAAGCCGCCAATCCCAACACTAAATTTGACTGGGTCTTGGACCTGGTCGGTGGTCAAGGTGTGGGGAAGACCACATTACTGATGAAGCTGGCACCGCCAGGCACCTACACGGACCAATTCTTAAGCTTTACGGACAAAGACGACTTCGCAGCCATGCGAAACGCCTTGATCGTCAATGACGACGAAATGACGGTGTCTAACAGAACCTCTTTCGAAGAGATAAAAAAGTTCATCACAATGAAGGAGTTTACCTATCGCCCACCATATGCCCGGTCAAACGAAACTTTTAAGAAGAAATTCATCCTTTTTCGGACGACGAACGAGGTTCGGCACCTCAAAGACAAGTCTGGCGATCGGCGATTCCTGTCGATTATGTGTCACAGAGAGCAGCAAAAGCTACATCCCGTGACCGACCTGGACCAGGACTACATCGACCAGATTTGGGGCGAGGCGGTGCACATCTACAAGACGACTACGGATCCGTTCAAGCTGAGTCCTGAACAGAACGAGCTTCTTGATGAAAGCCGCCAGCAATTCATGTATACCACCGCGCTTGAGGACAGCCTCAGAGATGTGCTGGCAAATGATCTGGAAGGAAAGACATTCATCGCCAATACGATGCTCTGGAGAGTTCTCCAGGTTGCGCAAGGTGGCACGGCCTTAACCGAGAAGCAAAAGGAAAAGGTGCGCTACTACATGGAGCACATGGGGTGGAACGTCGGTTCGGTTCGAAAGGTAAAATCTGGGAGTTCCCGCAAATCTTTGCGTGGATTTTCGAGACAGGTGTAGTCAAAGTTGAAAATCTGATCCCTTGGGAGAGTAGGGTTCGGCATGGAGGTGTAGTCATTTGTAGTCACCTTGTAGTCAGCCTAAGCCCTTGGGAGAGTAGGGTTTATAGTATATTGACTACATGACTACGCCTATATATAAACTATAAACTTAATAATAAGGGGTGTGGTCAGGTGGGGATATTTATATAATGTTGCAGAAAGGCGTAGTCATGTAGTCACCTTGCCAAAACCCTTGGGGGAGTAAGGAGAGAGGTGGTTACACCATGACTACAATGACTACACCTAAGGGAGAAACACAATGACGAAATGGATTAACAGCATTGAGCACCCGGTGGTCTGGGCGGTGATGGCAGAAATTGACGGACGGCTGCAGATGTGCAGAGCAGGCAGTCATCCGATGATCTATGTCAGCCAGGCCATGGCCAGGGCTCAAATGAGACGGATTAAAAACGAAGGGTGCGTGCGGCCTTTAAAAATCATCCGCTATACTGCGGACTCTGAAATTTTAAATTGGAGGGAAGGCAGATGACTAAGTAATGGCTAGAAGACGTAATGATAATTTATGTAAATACTTTGAAAAATGGATTGAAACTTATAAAGTTCCTGAAGTTAGACCCGTCACTTTAGAAAAGTGGTATAGAGCACTGAAAGAAGTCCAGGAAATAGCTGGAGACATGATCCTGCAGAAAATGACTCGTGCTGATGTGCAAGAGATTGTTAACGAGTATGGAAAAACACATGCAATGCTGACCGTTAATGACTTCATCAGATACTTGTTTGCACCTCTGAAGGATGCATTTCACGACCAGCTTATCGATATAGACATAACCTATCGAGTAAGGCCAACTAGTCAAGTTAAGGCTAAGCCTAGAACCAAGTTTCTTGAACGAGAAGATGCCGATAAGCTTTGTGAAGAATTGGAAAACGACAACTCAGTTTTGGGAGATCTTTGCATTTTACTGTTGAAGACTGGGCTCCGATATTCGGAAGCACTTGGTTTAACTCCTCAAGACATTGATTTAGATGCTAGACAAATATCTGTAAGCAAAACGTTTAACTACAAAAGAACGGCCGGAGAAGGCACGTTTATGCCAACTAAAAACAGGTCATCAGTCCGCACGATTAAAATTGATATTTTGACTTTGCGGCTCTTAAAAGACCTGATCAAGGATGTTCCAGAAGGCCAAAGCATTTTTGTTTATCAATTTGTTAACCAACATACAGCAACACGAAAAAGTAACAACATTTGTAACTCAACAGTCAATCACTATTTAATGAGAATTTGCAAGCAGGCTGGGATCCCATACATTTCTTGTCACGGTCTTCGGCACACACATGCGTCCTTGCTCATCGCAGGTGGTGCCAGCATTCAGTTTGTTTCTGAACGTCTGGGACATGCTAACACAACAACTACCGAGCGAGTTTACATTCACCTTCTGGACGACAAACGCAAGGAAGATGAGAAGAATGCTATCGCAATTATGATGGGATTGGGGGCTTAACATGCAGCTTGATGCTGAGACAATAAACAAGATTCTTGGAATCGATGACGCTTATAAGGCACCAACCAGACTGATGGAATTAATGATGGATGCACACAATCGAGAAGAAACATTCAAAGCTTTTTTAAAGATCGATACAAATCTGTCATTTGACTGGTTCCACCAATATTTTGAAGAAGAGCAGGCCCAGCGAAAGACGAGAAAGCAGGATTTTACCCCAGATAGTGTATCCACGTTGCTCCAAGCGCTTGTTGGGGGAAGAAGCGGCAGCTATTATGAGCCAGCTGCTGGTACTGGCGGGCTGATGATAAAGCGCTGGGCTCAGGACAGAGAGACGGATCCAGTTACAGATAACGGCAAGCGGCCAAGCTGGATGCCAGTCTTAACGTATGATCCACGAAACTACTGGTATCAAGTCGAAGAAATGAGCGATAGGGCACTACCGTTCTTGCTCTTCAATATGTCTATTCGGGGAATGAACGGCGTTGCAGTCCAGTGCGATTCACTGACTAGAATTGGCCAAGCGGCGTACTTTGTTCGAAATGATAGTGACAACTATCTGGGGTTTAGCGACATCTATAAATTGCCTCGAAATGATGAAGTATTGAAATTCTGCCAATTAGAAAAATGGAGCATTTAAAATCATGCGAGAATCGGACATTCAAAAACTCACCATGGTGGCCTTGACTAAAGCAGGGTGCAAGGTCTTTCGGGCCAATGCGGGGAAATTTCTCAGCATAGACGGGAAGCACATCATCCAGGGCCTGCCAAATGGGTTCTTTGACCTCTTTGGCTTCAAGACCGATGACCACCAGGTGTTTTTTATCGAAATGAAAACAAGAACAGGACGACCGAGGGAAAGCCAGAAACGCTTCCACGAGATGCTTGCCGATTGTGGTGTCATCCATGGAATCGCCAGGTCCCCTGAAGACGCAGTGAAGATTGTTAGAGAGGAGTTGATTGGTTATGGCTTTTGACGGTAAGGCGCTAAATAGCCTCTATGACTGGTGGCAAGTAAACGGTAACCCAGACATCCACTACTGGCTGACGTATGACGGATGCTTAACATTTTTCCATAAAGGTCAGCTGCCAAGCGTCGCACGTATTGTGCATAAAGAAAACGGCACCTGTTTCCTGGACTACGACGCCAAGGAGGATCCTTTTACGGAACAAGAACGTCAGGAACTGGAAAAATTTGTGAGGGTGAACAATGCAAAGTTTTACGATTAGTCTCAGCTGGGGCATCTGGATCCTGGCCACAATCGGGCTGGTGCTAAAGCCAAACTGGCTTAATTTTGCGGCCTGGACAAGCTTAATGGCAATTAGTTTTGCAAGTATCTATTTAGCGGGGTAACGGAGATGGAAAAAGAATTCTTTCCAACGAAATACGGATTACAATCGCGCTTTAAACTGGTTGAAAATACGCCAGCACCGATCGTTAACTGGGTTAAATCCCAGCCAAGAGCAGTATATGGCATTGAGCGCAAGGTTGATGGATTAGAGATCGTGGTCAGCAAGCGGGGACGGCGTAAGCTTATCCCCTGGTGCTGGATCGTTGGCTTAAGACAAGCGGGGTATAATTATGGACTTCCATTGTAATTGGTGCGGCACTGTCTTGGAAAAAGGGGACAGCTATCTGGAATATCAAGGCTTAGGCTTTTGCTCTGAGGAGTGCGCAACAGACTATATTATGAGTGATACAGAATTGCTGGAGAAAGTAGTGGGGGAGGATGATCGGTTTTGAATTTCGGTTTTGAAGTTGAACAGACAGGCCAGGGCTACCATGTAGCCAAATCTGGGTTCGACTTGATGATCAGCAGGGAATTTCTGCAGGCGATGGATTACACTGAATTGCGACGGCTTGAGCTGGTCATGCGCGATTTGATGAAGGAATGATTCGATGGACAACTTGGAACTGGATCAGCGACTAACTGCGCGCAAGGTGGATCAGTACCTTAAACACGACTTTGAGCGATACCTACGCGAAAGTGGTGCTCACAGAACGGATATAAGCTCCCCCAGCATGTCCGGGATGCCAGGCGGCACGAGTGCCAACCACCAGGAAGATAAGGTCCTAGAAGGACTATATGCGGCTTCTGTGGTCGACTGCATCAAGCACACGATTGCCAACTGCTCTGACTATGACATCCGCAAGCCCTACAAAATCATCCTGGTGAACTACTACCTTAAAGGGATGCAGGGCTTTAAAATCGCTCAAAAAATTGGCTACTCAGATCGGCAATTTGCGAATAAAAAGCGGTTGGCGCTTTGCGAGTTCGCAGACCGTTTTGAGTACTGGAAGCTGGTGTTTAAGGTGCAAGATCAGCCTTGTTTGCAAGTGCCCAAAAATGCACAAAGTATGCACGCAACGTGCACGGCAAAAGAGATATTATAGTAACGTAAACAAAAAACAAAAAGGTTTACTAGCAATACGTTTGGAATACTTAGTCATAGTTGCTGTAGGCGGGTTCGACTCCCGTCTGCGGCTTTGCCCAGGGCCTCCGCCTGGGCACTTTTCCCTAAATTATTCCTCTAATTCCTTCCGTTTTTCATGGTTTTATCACAGCAGGCTGGTTGGGTAGCGTCTATCTCCTTTTAGCAATACCGATTGACTGTCATAAAATGCTTCGACGCGGCCGGTTCGATTCCGGCACCAGCTTTAGCCCCGTTGGGGGCTTTAAAAAATAATCTAGCACTAACTCTTTGTTTAATTATTTTTTTCCTCCAAATATATTTTTTAGCTGGATGCCAGTGGTTCGATTCCGCTGGGATTCATAGCCCTTCTAAGCCGCCACCATCCCAGGTGAGACTTAGTTAAGCGATGACGGTGGACTATCAGACACCAGAGCGGGTGAGTTTCAGATTGTAGCATGGCCTGGTGGCCGTGCTTTTTTGTTTCAGCAAGAAAGGTGGTGGCAGTGCTGAAGCTTACGATTAAACAGAAAAAATTTGCTGATGAATACATCCGATTGGGCAACTCCACACAGGCTGCCATCAATGCTGGATATTCCAAAAAAACAGCGCGGCAAATAGGCGCAGATAACTTGTCAAAAGCTTACATTCGTGAATACATCAACGAAAAAATAGATGCTTTGGACAAGAAGAAAACCATGCAAATCAAGGAAATCATGGAAGAGCTGACTTCCATAGCCCGCGGCGAAATCAAAGAAGAACGCTTAGACAAGGACGGTGGCATTGTTAAAACACGTCCGCTTTTTGCGGATCGCCTTAAAGCTATGGACCTGCTTGGCAAGCGCTATGGCATGTGGAATGGGATGGCCCAGGAAGCTGCCAGTCAGACCGTGATCATCGACGACATGACGGATGGTGAAGATGATGAAGGTTAGACTGACAGACCAGATTAACCCCCATTTCCGCGGGCTCTGGAACACGAAGCGGCCTTATGTCATTGCTAAGGGCGGCCGTGGTAGCTTTAAATCGTCTGTGATCAGTATCAAGCTGGTCTTCGACATGATCAAAGCAATAAATGTCGGTCATAAAGCGAACGTGGTCTGCATTCGTGAAAACGCCAGTTATCTTAGAGATTCCGTTTATAACCAGATTCTCTGGGCGTTGGATATCTTGAAGGTCAGCGACCAGTTTAGGACCAGGACCAGTCCTTTAAAGATTGAACATATCCAATCTGGATCGGCATTTTATTTTTACGGTGCTAACGACCCGATGAAGCTCAAGTCCAACAACGTGGGCAATGTCATTGCACTCTGGTTTGAGGAGTTTAGCAATCTTAAAAACATCGACGTGTTTGACCAATCTGTCCCAACTTTCATTCGTCAAAAGCCCGCCTGGTTAGATCAGGCCAAGGTTTATTGTTCGTATAACCCACCAAAGAATCCTTACTTGTGGATAAATGAGTGGATAACTCAAAGAGAAAACGACCCAAGTTTTTTCATCGATCATTCTACTTATTTAGACGACAAGCTGGGCTTTACAACCAAGCAGCAGCTGGACATGATCGAATCCTACAAGGAAAACGACTACGACTACTACCGCTGGCTTTATCTTGGCGAGGTCGTAGGTCTTGGAACCAATGTCTACAACATGGATCTCTTTCATAAAGTCGATTCGATTCCCGACGATGACTACATCACTGATATTTATTACGGTATGGACGCAGGACATGAAGTCTCCGCCACCACGGTGGTAGCGGTAGGCCTAACTCGCAAGGGCAATGCTTACCTATTAGACACCTACTACTACTCACCAGCAGGCAAGACAAACAAAAAGCCGCCTAGTGAGTTGTCTAAAGATATTCATGATTTTATCGAACAAGTCACCGATAAATATAACAAGTATCCAACACGCCTGACTATGGATTCGGCGGAAGGTGCGCTTGATAATCAATACTACTCGATGTACGGGATCCGCTGGCACAAGGTCCACAAACTTAAGGAAGTTGACATGATCGACCGGGTCCAGGATCTACTGGCACAAGGCCGGGTTTACTACCTTGACCAGCCTGCCAATCAGATCTTTATCAAAGAGCATCAAAAATATCAGTGGGACGAAAACACGCTCCAAAGCGATAGTCCAAAGGTCATCAAGGAAGACGACCACACGGTCGACGCGTTTAAATATTGCGTCTTAGACAATGAGCGAGACTTCGGATTGAAGTGGTAGGAGGTGGAACATGGCTTTTTGGGATACACTCAAAAATTTATTTAGGAAAGGAAGTGCAGCAGTCGGAATGACGAAGAGTTTAGGTCGGATTATCGATGACCCTCGGATCAACTTACCCGCCGATGAGGTAGAGCGGATTGCGCGTGACAAGCGCTATTACATGGACGACTTTAAACAAGTTACCCACAAAAATTCTTACGGCGACACGCAGAAGCACGAGCTGCAATCCGTCAACGTCACTAAACTTGCCAGCGCTAAGCTCGCCAGTTTAATCTTTAACGAACAGTGCCAGGTTACTGTCAGCGATGAGACTGCCAACGACTTCCTGGATGAAGTTTTCCAGCAAAACGATTTTTACACCACGTTCGAAGAGAAACTCGAAGAATGGATCGCACTGGGCTCCGGCTGCGTCCGACCTTATGTTGAGGGCGGCAAGATTAAGCTTGCTTGGGCAACGGCCGATCAAGTCTATCCTCTTCAGGCCGATACCAACCAAGTCAACGAATTGGCGATTGCATCCCGGACAACTGAGATCGAAGGTCATCGAACCATTTATTACACCTTGCTGGAATTCCACCAGTGGGATAACGGCGACTACGTGATTACTAACGAGCTCTATCGCTCAGAAACGGCCGAGACCGTCGGGATCAACGTGCCGCTTAATTCACTGGAGCAATACGAAGGGCTGGAACCGCAAGTCAAGATTACCGGTTTGAAGTATCCATTATTCGCGTTCTATCGTAACAAAGGTAGCAATAATAAAAACTTCACGAGTCCAATGGGAATGTCGCTGATTGACAACTCCTACACCGTTATCGACGCAATCAATCGGACGCACGATCAGTTTGTCGATGAAATCAAGAAGGGCCAGCGGCGCTTGATTGTTCCTGCAGAGTGGCTAAAGACTGGGTCTAGTTATGGCGGACAGGCAAGCGAAACTCACCCGCCAATGTTTGATGCAGATGAAACGGTTTACCAGGCAATGTACGGTGACGCTAGCGAGGTCGGTTTCCATGATGCCACCAGCCCAATTCGGGTGGCTGACTACCAGGCAACGATGGATTTCTTCCTGCGAGAATTTGAAAACCAAACAGGTTTAAGCCAGGGCACGTTTACAACATCGCCAAGTGGAATCCAAACAGCAACCGAAGTGGTCACCAACAATAGCCAGACCTACCAGACTAGATCCTCTTATATCACCCAGGTGGAAAAGACTATCAAGGCCTTGACCTACGCTATCTTCGAACTAGCAAGCGTGGATAGCTTTTATGCTGACGGCCAAGCAAGATGGACTGACGACTTAGATAGTCTGGATATCACGATCAACTTTAACGATGGTGTTTTTGTGGACCAAGACTCCAAGCGTGCTGCTGACCTGCAGGCGGTCCAAGCCCAGGTCATGCCAAAGAAGCAATTCCTAATGCGCAATTATGGCCTTGATGAAGAAGAAGCTGATGAATGGCTCACTCAAATTGATTCAGAGAATTCAACGGCTGAGCCGGAATTCAATCAGTTTGGCGGTGAATAGCCATGACCCCGGCGGACAAGGTCACTGACCAGTACGTGGTCCTACAACAGGAAATCTTCGGGATGCTGATTGATGCAATCAAAGGCGTTCGGCCTCGTTTAACGGACCTTAAGGCTGAGGAAATGGTCGAATGGCGGATTAAAGCACTGTCTCAAATGGGAGCATTAACCCAGCAAGTGATTGACTACGTTAAGAAGCAATCTCCTGCAATCGCAAAAGCGGTTGATTCCGTTATCAAACACGACGGATTAAAGGTTAGTCAATCGTTCAACCAAGACTTGGCAAAACTTTTAAACCAGCAAATTAAGCCAGTTAGCACTAAGACAATGCAAGTGCTAGACTCCTATGCAGCACAAACGTGGAAGAGCCTAGACAACAACGTCAACCAGTCTCTATTGTCCACAAACGTGGGCCAGAACCCGGCTCTAATGGTTTATCAAGACATCCTAAACAAGTCCACCTTGGCGGTCACAACGGGGCTTAAAACTCCGCAGGAAGCGATTTTTGACAATATCGACGACTGGGTTAAGACTGGTCTGCCTACCACCTTGATTGATAAAGGCGGTCATAAATGGAGCCTAGAAGGCTACACAAGGACGGTTATTACGACAACTACCTTGCGAACTTATAATGATGTTCGTATGCAATCATTAAAGGATTACAGCCAAACGTTGGCGATTATGACGTCACACCTAGCTGCTAGACCTGCCTGCGCTCCAATCCAAGGCAAGGTGGTCAATGTGGTTGACCACGGAGATCCACGGTTTAACCCGAAATACCCGACAATCTATGACTATGGATATGGGACACCAGCTGGAACTCTGGGAATCAATTGCATGCACCAGCTTTATCCTTATGTAGAAGGTGTTACGATCAATCGCCAACAGCATTATGATGAGCAGGAGGCGATTAAAAACGGTCAAATCCAGCAGATGCAGCGCTACTATGAACGGCAAGTTCGTAAGTGGAAACAACGCAAGGAAGCGGCTGAAAGAATTGGAAACACGAACCTGGCGGCAAAATGTAACAGCGCAATTCGTGGCTATCAATCCAAAATTAGACAACTAGTGAATGAAAATGATTTCTTAACCCGGCAATATGACCGGGAAAAGATAGCCAATATTTAATTTCCGACCTGGGCAAGTCGTTAAAAGGCCTTATTGTTATGTCCTGATCGAGTTCGTCGCTCGTAAAACTAACGTAAGGAGACACCAATGGAAAGAAAATTTTTGACAGATTTAGGTTTAAACCCAGACCAGGTTAACAGCATTATGGCCCAATACGGCAAGGATTTGCAGAAGTATGAGGGCTTGGAAGCTGAAAGAGATGCGCTTAAGAAAACTAGTAGCGAATTGTCCGGCAAGATTGACGATTTGAAGGCGACTAACGCCAACGTCGAAGAGCTGACTAAGCAAATCGAAAAATTGAAGTCGGACAACGAAAATGCCACCAAGCAATTAAACGCTCAAAAGCTTGACTTTGCTGTTACCAGCACCATTAAGGACTTTGGCGCCAAGAATGCCAAAGCGGTTAAGGCTCTGCTTAACCACGACGATATTCGGTTTGACAGCAAAGGCAACCTGACCGGGTTGGAAGAACAACTTAAGTCACTCAAGGATTCAGATAGTTATTTGTTTGCAGAAGACAAGCCTGCTGGCAAGCCAATCCAGGTATTTCCTACGGGGAACCCAGAAGCTGGCGGCAAGGATGTCAGCCTGCATCAGAAAATTGCACAGAGACTGAAAGGATAAGTAGTAAATGACTATTGTTTTAGATTCAAAAGACCTCGCACGTATTGACGAAGAATACAAGGCTGATTCACAAGTTTGGAGTTACTTAACTGGTGGTAACGGCATTAGTGCCGCCGATTTTGTTGGCGCTAACGAAGTGCGCATTAACAAGTTGAGCGGCTTTACTGAAGCGGCCACTTATAAACGCAACCAAGACAACGCACGCAGTACCATCTCCGTTGACAAGGAAACCGTTAAGCTGACCCACGAAGATTGGTTCGGTTACGACCTCGATCAATTCGATATGGACGAAAACGGCGCTTACACCGTTGAAAACGTTGTTCGTGAACACAACAAAATGATTACCATTCCACACCGTGACAAGGTAGCCGTGCAAAAGTTGTTCGATTCAGCTGCCAAGAAGGCCACCGACTCAATCACTAAGGACAACGCACTGGACGCATACGACACTGCAGAAGCCTACATGTTTGACAACGAAATCCCAGGCGGCTTTGTGATGTTTGTTTCATCCGCCTACTACACCGCACTTAAGCAGTCAGCAGCCGTAACCCGTACCTTCTCAACTGACGGCTCAATGACAATTAATGGTATTGACCGTCGGGTGGCTCAATTGGACGGTGGTGTTCCAATTGTTCGCGTTTCTAGCGACCGTTTGAAGGGTACTGGAATCACTGACCACGTCAACTTTATCTTGACCCCGTTGTCAGCAATTGCTCCGATTGTTAAGTATGACTCAGTATCAGTCATCGACCCGTCAACGGACAGATCAGGTAACAGATGGACCATCAAGGGCTTGTCCTACTATGACGCAATCGTCTTGGATAACGCTAAGAAGGGCATCTATGTCGCAGCCACCACGGGCGTTTAATGGGTAAATTTAAGGTAATCCACGACTTTTGGGGCAAGAAGGAACATAGATACTTCTTTAAAGGCCAAACGATTGACGTGGATGATGACAGAGCAGACGAACTGTTAGCCACTCACCCCACTGTTGGCACTCCGCTGATCGAAGCTGCGACACCTAAGCGGACTGTCGAAAAGAAGGAAGAAGTGACTAGCGATGAAACCATATCTGACGAAAAGTGACTTTGAAAAACTCGGCTATGAGCTGAGAAAACCGGACAACTTTGACAAGCTTTTAGCGAACGCTACAGTGCTAATTAACCAGATTTGTTCGTACTATGACCCTGCTTTTGCTTACCACGACCTGGAGGCCGATGCAAATTCCAATCCGGATAGCTATCTGCTCCGCCAGGCAATGGCTTTCAAAAAGGCAGTGGCCTTGGAGATGCTATTCCTGGAAGATAGTGGCTATTCTAGCGCCTACGAGGTCGCACAAGGCGCTTTAAACTCGTTTACGGTAGGACATACCAGCATGAGTTTAAACCCCTCAGCGGGCCAGAATTTGACCGTGGGCGGAACCGGGGTAGTTACCTCAGCATATAAGCTGCTTGGGCGTTATGGTTTAGTATTTAACGGGGTGGCGACCTCATGAAGTTACCAATTCCCTATCAAATGGCGGTATCAACTGTCCATTTGAAGCTAACTGACCAGAGTGCCAAAAAGGACCGTTATGGCCGCACAATTCCAGCCTGGGAGGGCGACATCATAAATTGTGTGGTAAACATGCAGACTACCTACTCCGGCACTAACAACGACCGTCAGCTTGTATCTAACGGTCTGGTTATAATTTATGCCGGGTTTTCCAATCCGGTGCCAACTTTGACCAAGGAAAATCTTGGATCAAAGCTGACCTACCAAGGACTAGATTACACGGTGACCAACCTAAATCGGTTTGACCAACCTGGCGATCAACCCGGCACTGCAGAACTCTATTGTTACGAATTAGAGGTGATCTGATGAGCGATTTAAGTATTTTTAATCGCATGATCCAGAGCGCAGGATCCCCAGGTGTGAAGATCCAAGTGCTCAATCAAATACATCAGGACATGGAGCAATATGTGCCCAAACGCGCAGGATTCTTGAGGTCTCAAAGTTTTGTTAACGGCACTGGCATCCATTACACCGCCAAATACGCCAGAGCGCAGTTCTATGGCCTTGTAAATGGTCACCGGGTACAAAACTATTCAACACCAGGAACGGGCCGCAGATGGGACTTACGGGCCAAAGCGGTCTATAAGACAGACTGGCAGAAGGTGGCGACTAACGCCTACCTGAAGGAGGCAAAAGGTGGACACTAAACAGCTCGACTTAGACGACCGCCTGGCAGATTTCTTTGACAGGGAAACAGGTGGCGGGATCATGCTAGGCCACATGCCCGAAAATGGGCAAGTCAGCCTTCTGCAGGATCCTGGATCCGCTCCAACGGGTGCACCGTATTTTAACGGTGTTCAGCCGATGAGCATGCAGTACGAGGTTCTCTGCTCAACGCAGGACTATCTTACCGCGCGCCAATTGCTGAGCCCGATCGCTAACGCGATCTCAAAGATTAGCGGCGACACGGTGCAGTCCCAAAACGGGACTTTCACCTGCGACCACGCTGAGATTACTGGATTCCCTTTTAACCAGCTGGTCGACACGGCCGGAACTATGTTCTGGATAACAAATTTTATTGTTTACATTGATTTGATTAGAAAGGATTAATCAAATGGCACTTCAAACGACACAACCATTTTTCCCGCACAACTGGCAGACGGGCTACTTCATCGACACGAAGGGCGGCCTGGATCCAAAAACGACTACTGACGCCAGCTTTGCGTCTTTGGCTGCCTTTACGACTGGGGTTACCCCAGCGCCTAACGACGTTAGCGACACATCAATTTACTTTGCGGACGAAGACAACGCAAGCCCAGAAAAGACTGGGACTGCCTACACCTGGGCGGTTACTGGTCATGTTCTGGTTGGCGATCCAGCCTGTGACTACATCGTAGGCTTGTATCAAGCGCACGCGACTGGCAACGCAGCCAAGACCTTGCTCAAGATCGTTTACCCAAACGGGAAGACGTTGATCACTCGCGTGGTTGTGCATAGCATCGTCGTAGGCGGTGGTAACGGGAATGCAAAGGAAACCTTGACATTTACTCTTGCTGAGTCCGGCAAGGGAGTTTTGAGTGACACTACCGCCGTCTAATAAATAAGAAGGGAGGGCTAGCTTAACGGCTGGCCCTCTTTTTTAGTAATAGGAGATAAAGAAATGACAGTTTTAAGTTTAAACACCGATGTACCACGGATTGATGTCCAACTGGATGGCAAGTCCTACCCGGTCTACGCCAATGACGAAAATATCCGGATCGCAAGTTCCATCGCTAGCCAGTCCACTAATGTCCAGGAAAAGTTGAACGAATTGGCCCAAGGACAGCCAAGCGAAGATGAAATTGCGGAATTGCTTGACGGTTTAAAGGCCACGCTGGTCGATGCAATTGACCAGCTGCTTGAACCAGGCGCTGGCGAAAAGATCTGGAAGCAAACACACGGGTCTTCTGAGGCAGTTGCCCGGGCAATTGGCCAGATTCAGGAAGCACTCAAGCGGGAACGTGAAAAGCAAGCCAGAAGTGAACAAGCGAAGCTTAATGAAGCTTTTCCGGTAGCCCGCGCAAAGAAGCGGAAGAGCAATGTTAAGCCTGTCAACGCCAAGTAAGGAAGACCATAAATTTATCGAGCTAACCACCGGGGTGTTTGAATTGGATTATTCTTACGACAACGTCCTGCGGTGGTTTAACTTGGTCGAATCTGATCTCCCTGATGAGGTTAAGGCCACACGAACGTTTCTGATGTTCATAGGCCCAGTGGATGCCACCGATGAAGATATAGTTAAGACCTTCAAAACAGTATCCGAGGACGTAAGCAAGCATCCATACGGCAACACGGTTGAGAGTGATCCAGTTGGCAAATGGGACCGGGCATTTGACTTTGAGCTTGACTCTGGGGCAATCTACGCCAGTTTTATGCAAACTTACCACATCGACCTACTGGAAGAGAAGGGCAAGATGAGCTGGTTCAAGTTTAAGGCCCTGCTTGACGGCCTGGATTCGGAATCGATTTTTGAACGGATCGTCCGGATCCGCAAGGCTGATTTGAGCGACTACAAAGGAAAACAGCTCAATGAAATGGTTGACTGCAAGGAATACTACAGCTTGGCGCAAACTCCAGAAGATCAGCAGGCTAAGAACGACTACGAGATGCAAAAACAGTTTGAGAGAATGGGCCTCACATAGTGATGTAGAAAAAAAGCAAAAAAGCTAAAATTGCTGAGCGCTACTCTCCGTAAGGTTTACGGCATCCCCTAATTTTGTAATGTAGAAAATGTAGAAAGGATGTAGAAAGGCTCAGCCTTACTCCCCGTAGGGTTTATAGTACTTTTTCTACATTCTACATGTTATATAAAATATAAAATATATAATATATATAATATATAAGAAGTATAGAGTAAATAGGGGAACATGTGGGGAACGTATAGGGGGTATATTTATATAATGTTGCAAACAATGTAGAAATGTAGAAAAGGCCCTTAAAGCTATGTGGCTGTAAGGCTCAGCTTGGTTACAAGTGTTCTACATTTTCTACATTGGTGTAGAAAGGGGGTAAAAAATGGCTGATGGAGTCGTAACAATCGATTTAAAATTCCCGGCAAATGGGTCAGAGTTTAAGTCCGATGTTGCCCAGGTCGAAGAAATCCTTAAGAAAATTGGGGCAGGCACCGGCAATCAAGCGGTGGCTAACTTTAACAAACAGACTGGCAAACTAAAAACCACCGCCTCCGAAGCGGGTGGTCAAGTCTCTAAGAGCGTAAATGACGCTGGCAAACAAGCCGGCGATAAGATGCAAAAGAACTTTGTGTCCAACGTAACAACGGTGGAAAAGACTGCGTCCTCTGCGGCTGAAAGCGTGTCAGCTACCACCACCACCATGGGTAAGCATGCTGGGTCCGAGATGCAGAAGGATTTTGGCTCTAATTCTGAAGACGTCAAAAAGTCAGCGTCAGGTATGGGCCAGGATGTCGATCGGACTGCCAAGGGCATGGGCAAAGGTGCCGGCGATGAGATGGCTAACTCTGCCCAAAAGAACATCGGCGAGGTTAAAGGCGCCTTCGGATCACTTGGGGACTACATCAAGGGTTCCTTTATCGGTAGTGCAATGGAACAAGCAACCGAAAGGGTAGCTGATTTTTTTAAAGACATGGTCTCACAGGCGACCGAGTCCTTTGACGCATTGAAGAGCTACACGTCAACCATGAAGTTTGCCGGCTTTGACACGTCAGAGATTAAAAAGGGCGAGGAAGAGCTCAAAGAATACTCTAAGGAAACCATCTACAACGTGGGCGAAATGTCCAAAACGTCAGCTACCTTGGCAGCCAATGGGGTCAAAAACTACGTGGATGTTACTAAGGCCCTGGGCAACTTGGTCGCAGTAGCGGGTGGTAGCACGCAAGACATGCAGTCTGCATCCCTGGCCTTAACTCAAATGGTCGGGGCAGGCAAGATGTACACGGGGGACTGGAACCAATTTATTAATGGGATTACTGGTGCCTCTGGCAAGATCCAGAAGGCGCTGAAGGACGCTGGGGCATATACTGGCAGCTTCCGTGATGCAATGTCTAAGGGCCAAATTTCGGCCCAAGAAATGATTGCGGCAATCGAGAAACTAGGCAACACACAGATTGCCAAAAAGGCCGCCACCGACACGAGCAAATTCTCCGTAGCCTGGCAAGGTGCGCAAGAATCAGTTAAAGATGGCGTTTTGGCCTTAATGGATAGTCTGGGAACCAGCGGCTTTACCGGTGCAATTTCGGCAGCTGGTGACAGCGCTTATAGCGCTCTGGCTTCAATTGGGGACTGGATTTCCAAGCATAAAGAAGAAATTGCCACACTGGGTAAAAAACTGGGCTACATCAATGATGATCTTGAAGAAATTGGCGGTGATATTGGCCAAGGATTCATTCAGTTTTTCAAAGACAGCTATAGGTGGATTACTAAGTTCACTGGGTCCGCTGGTGATGGCAATGATGCGCTGGATAACCTGGGCCTGGCTTTAGATAAGGTTGCTCAAAATAAGGGAGCACTCCAGGCAATCGGCAAGGGCTTGGCGGCTATCACAACAGCCATAATGGGGCTTAAAGCACTTGAAAGTGTACTTTCGTTTATCGTGGCCCCGATTAAGATTCTCAAGTCACTGCGCGGGATTATCGTAACCTTGGTTGGACCTTTTAAGTCGCTAATTGGGACTATTATGTCCTTTAGTGGTGGCCCAATTATTCTGGCAATCGTTGCTATTGGGGCGGCATTTGTCCTTGCTTATAAAAACATCAAGCCGTTCAGAGATTTCATCAACGGCATTGGCAAAAAGGCCAGCTCAGCCTTCAATTCGGTGGCTAAGACGGTTTCTAAGGTGTTCAGACAGATTTCCAAGGCCATGTCTCCAATTATTAAGGAGTTCAAGAAGGCATGGAACCAACTGCTGAAATTCCTTAAAGCACTTTGGAAGGATATCTCCGCAGTAGTTGTCGGCGCGCTTAAGATTTTATTCGTCGTTATGTCGCCTCTGTTGCTTGTTATCATTGGTCTGGTACGATTAGCCATGATCACGATTAAAGCCCTTATAAAGGGTGCTATGGGGTTTATAAAGACGCTTTGGCAGGTGACCTGGCATTCGATTGGGACCATTCTCAAAACGGCCTGGAACGTCATTAGAGACATTATCAAGTATGAGCTTAAGATTATCACCGATATCCTTAAACTTGGCACAGATATTCTGAAGGGCAACTGGAATGGTGTTTGGAAAGACATCAAGAAAATCTTTAGCGACGCCTGGAACGGAATGAAATCCATTGTCCGTGACATTTGGAAAGGGATTAAGGAGTACGTTGCTGACGGCGTTAATGGCGTAATCGACCTCATCAACGGTATGATCACGGCTATTAACAAAGTTTGGTCATTCTTCGGTGGCAAGGGCGGCATCGGCAAGCTTGGCCATGTTCACTTTGCAACAGGTGGCCAACTGGGCAGCGATGGGTCGGTTATGGCTATTGTCAACGACGACGGCAGTCCTGACCCGCGGGAGTTGATCCAGCGCAAGGACGGCACCTTGCAGATGTATCAAGACCGCAATGCCAAGACTATCATCAACCCAGGTGACAAGGTCTACAACTCAAAGCAGACCAAAGAAATCTTCAACTCCGTCGGCGTGCACTACGCCAAAGGGAACGTCGCCGGCAACGTTTGGGACGGCGTTAAGTCGTTCTTTGGCGGCGTAGCGGATAAACTTAAGGACGCTATTGAGTGGCTCAAGCATCCACTAAAGAACACCGCCAAGCTGATCAAGAACGCCACTGATTCGTTTATGTCGATCTTGCCGGATAGCTTTAAGAACTTGGCATGGTCGATGATTGGCAAGATGACCAGCATGATCTCCAGCAAGTTTAAAAAGCTGATCCAGGGCTATAAGGACGACAACGAAGATGGCGGTGGTAGTGTTGGCAACCCAGGCGGTGCTGGCGTTATGCGCTGGAAGTCATATGTTGCTAAGGCCCTTAAGGCTAACGGTATCGAACCGTCAGGCTATCGGATAGGCAAGATCCTGGCCACCATCCAGCGTGAGTCGGGTGGTAATCCAAGAGCAATTAACCTTTGGGACAGCAACGCAAAAGCTGGTATCCCGTCTAAAGGCTTGATGCAAACGATCGGACCAACTTTTAATGCTTTCAAGTTTGCAGGTCATGGCAATATCTACAACGGCTATGACGACCTATTGGCGGCCATCAACTACATTAAGCATAGATATGGGACATCTGACGCCGCTTTTGCTCGTGTTGCCGCAAGTGGCTACGCAAAAGGCGGCGTTATTGATCGGGAGCAAATGGCTCTGATTGGCGAAGGAAACCGCACAGAGTTTGTGGTTCCAAATCCTTCGGTTGCAGGCCCATCACGCACCTACGAGATGATTGGGCGAGCTGCAGCTTATGCTAGTCAGACAGACGGCAGTAACAACTCTTTGATGAACGGAAACGCCTTGAAGCTGGTAGAACGCAAGCTTGATGCTCTGATCGATTACAACGCAACACAACTGGAAGAACTTAAGAAGCCAATGAGGTCATACATATTGCAAAGTGACATCTACAAAGGCTACAACGAACAGCAGAAAATCAACGATATGCGCGGATTCTTTGTTAGATAGGAGGCAGAAATGGCGGAATTAAATCCATATTTCATCTATAACGGCGTTTCTAGCGCCAATTATGGCGTGAAATGCACCAAGTTCGCGATGCCGATTGCTCCTACAATGAATGTGGTCAGTGAAAGCATCCCTGGTGCTTATGGCAACTACTTCGAGGGGATCAACTACACCAGCAAGTCCTTTACATTTAAGGTCTACCTGGACACTAACGGCAGCCGTGAACGGATGCAGGAAATAACGGACCAAATGGCCGAATATCTCATCCTCTATGATGAAGACAATCCAGCCAGGGAATATGAGCTTGAATTTGGCTTCTGGCCAGATAGATTCTGGCTTGGCCACTTTAGCAGTATTGGCCAGCCTACCCTGCTTAATAACTCTTGGTTTGCCACCGTTGACTTAACCTTTGAATGCTCTAAACCCTACACCTTTTTAAATCGCGAAACGATCACGCTTGACGGGGTCACCACCGGCAAGGAGATCAACGTCGACTTGAAGGGAAACGCGCCAACTCCGGTCGATATCCAGATTGAATCGACTAAGGATGCCAAACATGTTGGCGTAGTAGTCAACGGCTCCGGCATCTTTGCAATTGGTGAGGATAGAACGGAGCTCCAGGATAGAATCGTTGCTGAGTGGCAGGAAGAATTGTCTGACGTTGGCGATGCGACAAGCGGATCCTTTACCAACTGGAACTTGAACCCAACGTCAGCGTCCAACATCAAGTGGGGGCAGAAGCTTGCCCCAGTTATGGGTGGCTCTAACGCAATTAATTCTTCAGGTATGTCTATCGGTGTTGGGACCAAGGAGAAGACTGGCTATAACCCGTCCAAAGATAAGAAGGGCAAGACCAGTAATTATACCGTTATGAATTACGGCAGTGATGCGCAGGAAGCTAAGGGGACGACCGGCACTCCTTGGTATGGTCCTATCATGATCACGAAGGGCTTTGATGGTGGCGCACTGGATGACTTCAAGGTTGTCTTCCGACTTAAGCACGAAAAATTTAAGGGTCCACATAATGGCCGGGCAATGGGTGACATCGAAGTTCTTTTCCTTGATCCAAATGGCAACGCTTTTTTTAGGGCCGGTATCAAAGACCAAGCCAGCGGTTCCGTTCCAGTTCTTTACACACAAATCGGTAAGCCTGGCACCGACTGGATAAGTGGTGACTACGTCAACATTTACGGGCCAGCAAAGTATTTCAATATCAAAAATTATAAAAATAAAAGAGTTCCGGTTTATACCGGGTCCAAAAAGGTAAAAAAGAGCGTAACAATAATTAAGAAGGTCAGGGGTAAGAAGAAGAAAGTCAAGACCAAAGAGGACAAGATTGTTTACCACTACAAGTCAGAGCTGAATACAAATAATTTCTCCGAACTCTCGAATGCCTGGGTCGAATGGGAAGTGCACAAGGTAGGCAATACTTGGAGCTTCTGGATTTACCAGCTGGATAAGGGTGGCAACCGTGTCAGTGACTACGAGAAGGGCAAGGTCCACTTCAAGAACACAAAATACATCGACCAGGGGGGCAATTACAGCGCGAGTCTGGGCTCGATTGCGGTCGGAATGTTTAAACACTCTATCAAAGAGGACACAACTAACCCGCCTAACATCTACAGAAACGTCGATCCCTCCCTAACTATGCTCAAGGCTTGGCGGCGTAACCCAAACTATGATTTGGCAAACAAGCCGATTCCAGTTGCGGTCCCTGCAGGCAGTGTCCTGGATTTTGATGGCGAAAACATGACGACCACCGTCAATGGGACAGTGGTAGAAGAAGCATGGGCAACCAGCTATCCTAAACTGAGACCGGGCAATAATACGCTTGTTTTTGTGTCTGATGCCGACCTTAGCACTTCCAAAACAGTGATCTCTTATAATCCGAGGCTAAAATAATGGCTAAGCAGTACTACATCTTAAACGGCGAATTAAAGCGGATCGGGACTCTGTCTCTGGACGGTGCGACCGTCTTTACTTCTGACACGATCACTCACCAGTACGCATCAGCTGACCAGACTAACAGCAGCTATGGCGAAAACCCAGATGCAGAAGACACCACACAAGCACGGAGCAAGAACCGGAAATCCAAAGAATACAACCATTATGGAACCATCGTAGTTCCGCAACGGCAACCAGATAGTGCCAAGGTAGTGGAAGGCAACTACATTGCTAAACACGACGAGATTTTAAATCGGTGGTATATCTTCCGCATTTGGCACACAAGCGAGACCTTGCTTGCTTCTGGCCTGGCCGCAACATCGGCAGAATTGATCGACCTGGGCCTCTGGGAGCTTTCCCACACGATTGTCCCAGCCAAGACATATACCAACTGCACGGCTAAGACAGCCTTCCAATGGCTCGCCCAAAAGCTGACTTGGAGCCTGGACATGTCCAAACTGACCACTACGCTGACTATGTCCAAAATTGAATTTGACGGTACTAGCCGGGCCAGCTCCATGCTTCAAACTCTCCTTCAGGATTACGATCTGGAATGCGATTTTTACGTGAAGGCGACCAGTAACGGGACAATCACGGACAAGATTTTTGAAGTAGGCAACAAGCTAAACTCTGAAATCTACTCCGGCACTGTTTTTGTCGGCCAAAACGTGACCGGTTGCACACGTGACATCACGGGTAACATTGTCACTAAGCTCTATGTTTTTGGGCCAAATGGCGAGACAATGGCCTCCGCCAATGGTGGCAGAACTTATATCGTTGACGATGCTGCCAATCGTCAATATAACCCGAATTGGCGGACGACTTATCTAGAAGGCGCTTATACCAGTAACTCAACGACCGATGCACATGGTCTTAAAGCAATTGCCAAAACAATTCTGGCGGACACTAACCATCCGCAGTACGCCTACACGGTCACAGTCCCACACACGATGCATCCCCGGCTGGGGAGTGTAGTTCGGACGGTCAACACGGACTTCACGCCAGAGATGGCAACTGAAGAACGGGTCATGGCCACAACGGAAAGCTACGCAGACCCGTCACAAAACTCAATCCAGTTCGGTGAGTTTCAAACAGTGACGCGGATTACGCCAGCTTGGCTGTCTAACTTTACCAGTCAGATCGCCAACGCAGTCCAAAAGGCCATGCAGGATAGCTCTTCGATTGACCCGGTGGTCTTGACGCCGGACGGGGTGGACTTTGACGAGGCCAACAGCTCCAAGCGCGTAATTATTCAAGCCTACGAAGGTGGGACAAATATTTCCGCCTTCTTGGACAGCAGCGGCTTCATCTTCCGCCAGCTTTCGGAGTCCGGGCAGTATGGAGCGGCAACACGGGGCTACTTACAAAGCGTAAGCAGCTTAAAACTGGGTGAGTACCGGGCAACAATCGACAATCAGTACTTTTCGACGGCACCTGAAGTCCAGGCTGATCAGACAAATGCCCGATCACTGGGCAGGTTATCACCTACAGCCCGCGGCAGGACTGCCACTGAGCAGTATGTGGTCAGATTATCCGACGGATCATATTTATCAAGCACCGCTTACCCAGGCGCTGGCCTGGACGGGCACGGAAACGATACGCTTTACCAACACTGGAGCCGTGACGGAAAGCTGATCGATGACATGATGGTGGCGAGTGGCGGTCACGGATCTAGTTTTGGGGTCAAAGAAGAAAACGGCACCATCTGGATTTATGGAGTTACTAAGAACTTTAATAGCGCAGATGAACGATTCAGAATTTCTAAGTTTAAATATCGTGGCGGAAACGATATTAAGGCGGCCGTCACTTCCAACAGTAGCGACTTCACCGTGGGATACGGTTTCTCGACCAATGATCCGGTCCGTGTTAGCTATGACGCAAAGCATGACTTGATCGGCGTGGTTAGAGGTGATGGAACTTTTGAAGTCTTGAATCCTGCCCAAGCGCTGGCAGGCGATCATGATGTCCTTTACCAGATTGATTTGACACAATATGGTTTTAATTTGAACACTCAGACCTTCCAATCCGCCTGTCTGGATTTCCCCTATGTTTACTGGCATTCTGGCGATTATGATATGCACGACTACCGGATGCTTTACTGCGCCAACGTGGTGCACCAGGGCAAAGAATTCGAACTAAATTACGACTTTTCACAGTCCTTGCCTTTGAAATACGACATAGTCGAACCAGAAACGATCTGGATGCAACCAAATGGGAAGCTGCTGGCAAGCTTTAACTGCACTAGTCCGCAAGATGGGGAGAAGACGGCTCATACGCATGCGTTGTTTGAAATCCCGGTTATCACTAGACCAGCAATGAGTTTGCCTAAGGGAGCAATACCTGAATAATAGAAAGGAGCAGAAAATGGCCGAAAGTAAATCGGCGTCAGTCGTCTTTACCAATGGATCACTGCTTGCCAAAAACGCCCAAGCAGCAGCAGGCAGCGCTAAGAGTGCAGCAGATAACGCTTATAATCTGGCCTATAGTGCTCAAAAGACTGCTGACGGCAAAAACAGCATCTACAGAGGGTCAGACCCTAACACGGTGCCAACGGCTGGATTAAAAGAGGGTGATATCTACTTTACCGACAACACCTTGTGGACTTGGAATGGTTCGACTTGGGAAAAGACTGTCAGTGATACCACTGGGGCGGAAATCCATGCCAAGGTAGAAAAAGCCATGGCGGAAAGCCAGAAGTCAGTAGCAGAGTTGAAGTCTGACGTTGAAGCCAAGGTTAAAAAACTCGATGATGAAATCGCACAAACTGAGATTAAAACTGGCAATGCATTGAACTTCTATAAAGAACAATATTACCTTTCCAGCTCTTACACCGAATTGGTAGGCGGTAGTTGGTCGGATGAGGTTCCTCCGAGAAAGGTGGAAGGTAAGTACGTTTGGAGCCGCTATGTCACGGCAAACATCGGCGACCCGACCAACCAGCAGTACAGCGACCCTGTCTGCATCAGTGGTTTGGATGGTGACACAGGTCCGCAAGGGCCGCAAGGGGTTCCAGGTCCTAAAGGGGCTGATGGTCGGACAACCTATGTTCATGTGGCTTACGCTAACAGTGCTGATGGTAAATCTAACTTCAACACTAGCTACTTCAACGACGCCCTTTATATCGGTGTTTTGACTGACTACACACAAACGGACAGCAACGACTACACTAAATACACGTGGTCAAGACTCAAGGGGGATGCTGGGGACCAAGGTGTTCCCGGTCCTAAAGGTGCTGATGGGCGAACTACTTATGTACACTTTGCTTATGCAGATTCTAGTGACGGCACGATCAATTTTGACGTAAGTAATAGCGATGGTAAGCTTTACATCGGCCAATACACCGACTACACTCAGGCTGATAGCACAAACCCAGCAAGCTATAAATGGACCAAGATCAAAGGTGAAACAGGACCAACCGGTGCCACTGGTCCAAAGGGTGACACCGGTGACACTGGCTTTTTCATCGGCACCACTCCCCCACCTAACCCGGCTAAGGGCACGGTCTGGGCAACTAACGACTCTTCTGGTCATATGAATAGCGCTAAAAAATGGGACGGGTCAAACTGGGTCAGCACAGCCTTTACGCAAGACTTGGTAGCCGGAAACATCTCCGCTACCAAGATTGTTGGTGGGGAACTTGACGTAAACAAGATTACTATCAAAAATGCGCAGAATATGCCAATCAATAGCACTGTTAGTCTTGGGAAAAAGCTCAGCGATATCGAACAAGATGCGAATGGGCTAACTGCCACTGTAATGGGCGGTGGCAACCTGCTAAATAACACAAGTGACACTTTGCAAAGCGTTACAGCCAATAACTGGGTGTGGTATGCCACATCCGTAGATGAACCAGTTGCAAAACATCAAGTCGATGGACAAACCGTTACTCTCAGCGCATGGATTGAGAATCCGTCAAAAGAAGCCTGGGTGCAAATGTTGACAAATACAGGCGGGGTACATGGCAATAGAATCCCTGCTGGGGGTAAGGGCTGGTCACAAGTGACCTTCACAATGCCCAGTGGCTTCAGCCTTTGGAATATCGTTGTGGGGTGTGGTGATGGATCGGGAGCGATCACACTTAGCTATTCGAGCCTCCAACTTGAGCTTGGGCCAAACCGCACCGCCTGGAGTCAGTCAACCGCTGATATAGCTCAGCTTAAAATAACCGCCAACAGCCTCAACGCCTACGTCAAAGGATCCAGAGGGTCAGAAACGCTGAAAGCGTTGTTGTCGATGGATCCGAACAACTCAACCATTGGGCAGGTGGTCAACAATCACCTGGTTGCCGGAATTAACATGTCATCTGATGGTGACTTGAAAATTGTCGGCAATAAACTCCATATTACAGCTGATACCAAGATTGAAAATGCGGTAATCAAGTCAGCAATGATCGATAGCGTTGACGCTTCGAAAATCACGACAGGTGAGTTAGATGCCGCCAAAATTAGAGTTATCAACTTGGACGCTGATTCGATTACAACAGGGTCATTTAGGGCAGCTCTTTACAGATTATCTGATTTTACGAATTATACCGTATCACCATCCAGTCCATGGGACTTCAATCAAACTAAAACTAATGGCAAATGGTTTTTAAATGGTGAATCGACTGGCGAACACGTTTATAACGGACCTATGGTTCCTAACGGCCCCGATGACAAAGTCGGACATAAATTAGCTCCGTGGATGTACGTAACATGTCAAGTAAACTCAGATGGTAGCCGGGTTACTGTCACCGTGTGGAGGGACGATGATCCTACACAATATCAACGAACGTGGGTAGGTGACCACTGGACGCCTTGGGTAATGCTCCCTAATAGTCAAAACCTTGTCTCTGCTATCAACCTTAGCCCAGACAGCGTAAAGATAAGTGGTAAGAACATCGAACTAGACGGTAATACGAGAATTGCTGACGGATTTACTCTTAGTGCTGACAAAATTATATCTGGTACTCTTAACGGGGTGACCATTACTGGGTCTAAGTTTATTGCAAATACCCAAAATGGCAATTTGTTTGACAAACTATGGGATAACTATCAAGTTACAGTAGAAAATACCGGGATTGACATTACTGGCAGTTACACCATTGGCAACACCCAGACTGATGTAACAACCAGTCTCACCGGAGGAGACCTTTATATAGAAAGGTTTGAACACGATCCAGAAGATGCGAGTCCCAACGAATGGAAAAAATTCATTGACATCAACACTGATGGCCCAGCCCCCTATATTAAACTGGTCAATGAAGGTCCAGGGGCTGGTAAGTATGCTTCGACTTATGTGGGGTCTGATGCGGTTCAATCTGACATCGGTTCTTTCGGTAAATGGAATTTTAACGGCTATAAGGCACGTGCTGATAGCTCTCTCTACATTGCCAACTCGAATGGCACCAACTTCGATGGACATGGAGACGTTGGTTTCCAGGTTTGGAGTGGCATAGGATTGGGCCAAAATACCATATATATGCCAGGCAACGACCTCTACGTGCAACAGGGCAACTGTGGGCCAGGCCTGGGTGCACGCTACTCCAACTCTGGCAAAGTTCAGATCCACTGCGAAAAAATCATTTCTCAAGTCGCAAACACGGTATCGTCCAGACTGTCGGTCAAGACTGACATCACGCCTGTCACTTACGACCGGGCACTGGCGGCGGTTGAAGGAACTGAGATGTACGATTACCGTTATGTCAGTGACGACTCTGGTCAGCACTATGTATCCGGGATTATCGATGATGTTAATCCAGACCCTCAATACCATATGGATGACATGTTAATCAACAAAGAAAGAACTGCACGTATTGATGCAAATCTTGTCGGTTATCATCATGTAGTTTTGCAGGAACTTCTTAAGAAAATAGATGAATTACAAGCAGAATTGACTGAATTAAAATCAAAGGAGAACTAATCATGGAAATTATTGTAAACAGCATTAACCAAACCTACAGTGAAGACGGGAACACCAAGCAAATTATTGTTGCTTTTAGTGGTAACTCAACTAATGGGAGTGGAGACTACCTCAGTTCTAGTGTTAACGTGACTGCTAAGGAATTGCCTGAAGACAAGACTTTCGATGACCTTTTGGATTCGGAAATTGAAACTCTGGGCCGGAAGAAGCTTGCCAACTATGCAGCAGGCACGGGTGCAATGAAGATCAGAGTGTCCAGCATCAACCGGGTCTTTAACCAGTTGGGTGAAACTATCAACGCAGTAGTATCAATGGTTGGTACTGCTAGCGATGGTAGTGGTGACTACATTAACTACCGTAAGACAATTACTAAGGAAGATCTTCCAGAAGGTAAGACTTTTGCTCAAATGTCTGCTGGTTCACTTAAGGCTCTGGCTAAGGCTCAACTGGTAAACGACACTAAGGTAGCATAGGAGGTTAATCATGCAAATTTCATCAGAGAACTATATCAGCGTTTTGGTAGACCAGGTCAAGGCTTTGACTATCGAAAATGCTCAACTCAAGGCCCACATCTTGGACGTGGCAGCTAAGGAAAAGGAGGCCAGCGATGGCAAGGCCAAAACCGAAGAAGGCAGTAGCCAGCCTAATGAGTAGCCCGTTACATGCGATTGTTGGTCTTGACTTGCTGGCAACAGGGCTGATCCTGCTAACTAATCGACACTATTTCTTCTGGCCGCCCTGGCCGTCCTGGATTACAGCGGCCGAAAATGATATCTTGATTGGCTTGGTCGGGGTAGTGGCAGGATTGGGCATGATCTACTGGGCAATCAGCGCGGAGAAGAGCATCAGCCTTAATCGTAAACTCATCCCCACAGCCAGCGCCTACTTCACACTTTTGGCAGTGACCGAAATTATGCACGGATTATTTTCCCCGCTTGGAACGCCGCACATGTACACCACCGGGCTTTCTGAGCTGATCTTGGTGCTAATCACGCTTTACATGGCGAGAACCAGCCCTACACACTACGACGGATAGAGGTGGTCAAAATAAATTGGAAAGACGCTCTGACCAAATTCTTGCCACTCTTACCAACTCTCTTGATCTACTGGGCATCCTACCGCCTTAGCTTGGAAAAAAATGCCCGGGAAAAGAAGCATGACGAGTTTACCCGACTCAACGAAGAAAACACACGGTTATCTGAGGAACTTGACCGCTATCGCAAACTGGTAGCGGCGAAGGAGCGCGAAATCGCTAAATTGCAAAAAGAAATCGCTGAGATGCGTGAATATACCACTGGAGCACCTATGACGGGTGCTTCTTTTAATGAGGAGGATAAAAATGAGCGTAAATGATTGGATGAATCTGATCGTTGCCATTGGAACTGTTGTGCTGGCCGTGGTTGCCAGCGTATATGTCCACTTGAAGGCCAAGATCGACACTAAAACGGCAATCGGCAAGGTCTTTGACGTAGTAGGCAAGCTAGCCGTTTGGGCTGTGAACGAAGCAGAACATAGTAAAGACAGCGGTGCTGAAAAGCGTGAGTTTGCCGCCAAGCTGATCAGTGACCAGCTTAAGGCTAAAGGCATCACTGGAATTGACGAAAAAATGATTTATGGGGCGGTAGAAACCGCTTGGAAGGAAGCAATCGAAAATGTCAAGTAAGAATTACGGAGTAGATGTAGCTAGCTATCAAAGCACAGACTTGGCGGCCTACCGCAAGGCAGGTGCAAGTTTTGCCATCGTCAAGCTGACAGAAGGGACTGACTATGTCAACCCCAAGGCGTCAAAGCAGGTGGCAAGCTCCCGGGCTAACCACCTCTACACTCACGCCTACCACTTTGCGCGTTTTGGGTCCTCTGTTAGCCAAGCAAAAAAGGAAGCGGCCTTTTTTATCAAGGAAGCGAAAAAGTTTGACATCAGCAAAAAGCGGATGCTTTGGCTGGACTGGGAATCTGGATCCGGAAACACGGTGACCGGGCCGAAAGCAGCTAACACGGCGGCGATCCTGGCCTTTATGGATGCGATTAAATCCGCAGGTTGGCGGCCGGGCCTCTACTCTGGTGCATCCCTGATGCGGACTGCCATCGACACCGGCCAAGTGATCAAGAAGTATGGCACCTGTCTCTGGGTGGCAAGCTATCCAACGATGACACCAGTCTCTACGGCTGACTTCGGATACTTCCCATCTATGGACGGGGTAGCCATTTGGCAGTTCACGTCAAACTGGCACGGCTTGAGCGTAGACGGCAACGTCGCGCTGGTTGATCTCAACAGCGACGCTAAGCCTAAAGCCGAGGCTAAGCCTAAGCCAAAGCCTAAAGCCACCTCCAATGACTTTAGCCACGTTGTCAAGGTAAAGAGCCTTGGAGCAGGCAAAGCAAGCTGGAAGGTGCGTCTGCTCTCAAAGGACGGCCACTACACCAACAGCTATGTCCCGCAAGGGTCATCATGGAAGACGGCCAAGGTCATGACGATCAAGGGCAAGAAGTGCTACCTGATCGGTAAAGACCTGTGGATTCCGGATGAGTTTGTGACGATTACTAAATAAGAAGGAACTAGCCTCGAGACGCTCAACAGCGCCTTGGGGCTATTTTTTTGTACTTTTTTCTAAAAAAATCTTCAAAAAAGCTTGCATCTACGTTTAAACGTAGTATACTATAAGTATAAGAAGAAAAGACAACGGAGGAAAATAAAATGACTACTACTAAGAAGGAAATCATGGTAAATGCTTGGAGAATTGCCCGTGAAGGCCAAAAGTCCTTTGGCGGCAAGGTGCGTGACTACTTTGCTCAAGCCTTAAAGATGGCTTGGGCACAAGCTAAGAACGGTCTTGATATCGAAGCCCTGGAAAAGAAGGGCTTCAACCGTTGGACTAAGGGTAACATGGACCGCCTCTACTTCAGCCTTGAAAAGTCTGGCGCTCTTGAGCTCGACTACTACAAGAGCGGCAACCTTCGCTCTGCAGATCTTAACGGCGAACGCATCAGTAACGCCGAAGCTTTCCGCCTTCTGGCAGTTAAGTGCTTCATCGACCTGAAGAACGGCAACCAGTTGATCGTACAAAGCGGCCGTGAAGAAGCACAAGAGGTTGTGCGTGAACTGGCAGAAAAAGCTATGCAATAATTTTTTAAAAAAAGTATTTCATCTACGTTTAAACGTAGTATAATAATAGTTGTAAGAAGTTTAGGGCCAAAGGCCCAGGAGGAAATACAAAATGACTATGACTAAAGAACAGTTTAAGAACTCAATTATTGACGGCATCAAGGCTGGGCGCCTTGATCCATGTAACGGGGTTGAGTTCGGAGAAATTGACACCAACCGCCCCCAATACTACTGGACAGTAGAACACGGCCAGGTGGTTGAAGAATCGCCATTCTACGTCGATGATGAACAACCGGCATTCCGGTTCGGCGTCTCAATCGCTGACATTGAAAACGTCACCGAAAAATACTTCGGTGAGCTCTCAGAAGATGATATCAAGCAGGCTATGCTTGACATTGTCGATGACTACGGCGTCGATGACTGGTACGACCAGTACCAGGAATCACTGGAGGACTAACTAGATGAAGACCTCACCAGCACAGGCTAGAGCCCGTGATAAGTGGGACGCCGAGCATAGGGACGTAAAGCGGAAAGCGACCGCAAAGTCTCAGACGAAACGTTTTATACTGAAGATGGCCAACGAAGATGACCTCAGAGAGGTCCAGCAGTGGTTGGCTAAGAGAAAAGATGGAGGAAAATAAAATGACAAAAATGGAAGAAACTACCTACTACGTAGTTAATACCGCGGACGATGGCAGTGACACTTATGCTGTAAAGTTCGACGACAAGGCAGAAGCTGAAAAGTATTTGCGCACGGAACAATACAACTTCCGGGAAAGAGAGCTCTTAACAGAGAAGGAATTTTGGGCCACCTGGTCTAAGCCAGCTGATGCTTACGCCAACGAAGAAGATGCCAGCCAGGACGGATATGTCTGGGATGATCAGCATAACCGCTGGACCAATATTGATGACATTGTTAAGCCAGGCTTGATCTTCTTCAAAGGACTGCCGAAGAGCTTGCAGTTTACGCCGCTGGATTGATATCGCTGTTGTAAACCAAGAATAGCTTGCAATATATAGCATTATGTAGTATCATATTCTGTAAAGACAATTATAACTTTAACCGTGTTTAGCGTTACCAGCACTGAACACAGGCCGCCTTTAGTGCTAGTAATACTAAGGGCAACTTCCCCACTTCTGTGGGGGTGACCCGGAGGAAACTGTGAAAAGCCCACTGGGTAGATAGACTTCCTCACTTCCGTGGGGCTAAGCGGATCCTTCGGGGTCCGCTTTTTTGATTAGGAGGATAGAATGAATACCTTATCGATCGAATACGACACCGTCAAATGTGGTGACACTTCCCACGGCTTTGTCCTGAGTGCAGCTGAAGACGGCGTCACGCAAACCTTTACCGATGCAGACCAGGTGGTAGTCAAGGTTGGTGACGCCAGCTTAAAGCAAGTTACCATCCTGGACACGCTAGTGAACGAAGATGGTTCGCTGATCGCATCCTCAGCCAATTTGGCTGGACTGCCAGCTGGCCAGTACTCCGTTGAGTTATGGCAGACTACCGACACTGGTGTAGTGGTCTACCCGTCAAACGGCCAGGCAATTATCACGCTAATGCCGTCTATTAACTAGAAATTTAACTAGAAACAATGAAACAAGGGGAAACACGGAGAAACACGATTCTGTCAATTCCCAGAGTTTGAAACGCCCAGAAACACCCAGAAACGGCGTTGAAAGAACCCCTCATCTCCATATGTCTAAAGAAGGCGCGTGTGATTGATGCACGCGTCTTTTTTGTGGAATTTTTATCTTCCAAAATGAAAGAATTCTCTAATATATGCAACGATAAGCTGGAAAGAGCGGTATAGTATAAGAGATAAGTGTTTATAAGGTGTAACTAAAGGGGGAGAAATGAAAATGATTTTCCGAAGATGGCCACTGGAATAAAATAACAAATGCAATAAATCGCAAAGGAATCAAGAGTATAATTAAAAGAATAGAAGCTATTGTTTTGACTGTAAGTACACTTTTTAGTGTGGGAGGTCAACTATGAAACTCAAAGAATTTTTGCTAGGAGCTTATAGCTGCCAAAAAGTCAATGACAAGGGCAGGACCAAGCTCAAGGTCGACCTTTCCCCAGGCCTGCTGCCAACAGCACTTTTTGCCTGGGCGGTTTACAAATTCTTGACTAGCGGCGATGATTAAAAGCAAAGTTTTTTCTTGTAGAAATTAAGTGAAAAACTATATAATTTAGTCAATTAGCCCCAAACTTGTGAGTTAAGTTTCAAGCTTTTTTCACAGAATGATTGGCGGCTTTTGATACTTTTTTGCTACGATTATAATATAGTGCGGATTGCACAATTTTTCGGTAAGGGGTTAAAACATGAAGATCTTAATGGTAGAAGATGACAAGTCAGTTTCACAAATGATGGAATTGTTCTTCAAGAAGGAAGGCTGGGAACAAGTTTCCGCCTACGACGGTGAAGAAGCAGTCGAAATTTTCCAAACTCACCCGCGGGACTTTGACATCATCACTTTGGACTTGAACCTGCCAAAGAAGGACGGGATTCAAGTGGCCAAGGAAATCCGCCGGATTTCTGAGACTGTGCCGATTATTATGCTGACGGCTCGCGACAGCGAATCTGACCAGGTTCTCGGCCTGGGTGTCGGGGCTGATGACTACGTAACCAAGCCATTCAGCCCGATCGCCTTGATCGCCAGAATCAAGGCCCTGCACCGGCGGGTAATGCTGGAAGGGCAGCCAAGAAACCTGCCGAAGAACATCCCAAGCAACGACTTCGACTTGGAAACCAACCACATCCGGATCTCCAAGAGCCGGCGGGAAGTCTACTTTGACGAAAACCGGGTTGAAGGCTTGACGCCAAAGGAATTCGACCTGCTTTACACCATGGCCCAGAAGCCAAAGCAGGTCTTCTCCCGGGAACAGCTCCTGGAACTTGTCTGGGGCTATGAATACTTCGGTGAAGAAAGAACTGTTGACGCCCACATCAAGAAGCTGCGCCAGAAGCTGGAAAAGTCCGGCCCGCAGATTATTCAAACCGTCTGGGGCGTGGGCTACAAGTTTGACGATTCACAGGTTAACGCATGAAACTGATTTATCAGCATATTCTGAGTTTTTTGATAGTCATTTTAACCTCGGTCATGATCATTGGCTTTTCAACGATCAACTACCAGAAGGAACAGGCCTATCAAAGCAACTATACGCGCTTGGAAAGTTATGCCGAGAATCTTTCGACCCTGCAGCTGTATTCTAAAAAGACGCAGAGCAAGAATTCACCGCCGGTTTTTTCCGCGGATTTCCTGCAGAAGTTTTCCTTCGTCATGCGGGATGAAAATCTTAAACTGTTTTTGATGGACAAGAACTTTAAGACGACTTATCCCCTTGGCGGCTACGACATCTTGAAGAAGTCAGCCAAATCGATGCTGAAAAAGGGGCATGTGGTCCGGATCAAGGACGACCACAGCAGCGAGCAGCAGGACCTTGCCCCGAAAGTCCGGGGCCGGGTAAAGCGCGATGGCTTAAGAAAGCGGAGCAACCGCCTTTTTGCCGCTGAAAGCTATACCTGGGTCGTGGTTCCCCAGGTCCAAGGATTCGGGTCAAATAAGAAGGTCGTCGGGGCCATCATGATCGGTTCCCGGGTCAAGGATGTCCTGCAGACCGTGAGTCAGGCCAAGGCAAACCTGGCCAGAGCCCTGGTGATCACCTTCGCGGTCAGCTTGATCTTGAGCTTTATTCTGGCCTACTACCAAACTGGCCGGATCAAGAAGCTCTCCCTGGCTGCCCGCAAGGTTGCTGACGGTGACCTGGACGTCCAGGTTGACCACCGCCATGCCGATGAAATCGACGACCTGGCCGAAAACTTCAATGAAATGGTCCGGTCTCTGAAGGCCTCAAATGAAGAAGTTAAGGCCCAGGAAGAGCGTCGGGACCAGTTCATGCAAGATGTGGCCCACGAAATGCGGACGCCTCTGACGACGATTAATGGCCTTTTGGAAGGGATGAAGTATGATGCCATCCCGGAAGAATCAATTCCAGAGTCCATTGACCTCATGAGCCGGGAAACCAAGCGCTTGATCCGCCTGGTCAACGAAAACCTGGACTACGAAAAGATCAGAAGCGGGAAGATCCAGATGATGAAGTCCCAGTTCAATGCCCGGACGATCATGAACGACGTTCAGCAGCAGCTGACCCAGAACGCGGCTAAGAACGGGGATAAGATTATCCTTGACGCTCCGGAAGATTTGCCGATTTATGCTGACCAGGACCGCTTCAAGCAGATGCTGGTCAACTTGACCCAGAACGCCATCCAGTTTACCAATAACGGGACGATTACGCTCAGGGGCCGGCGCTTCCAGCATGGGGCGACCTTCAGCGTCCAGGATACCGGGATCGGGATGACCCAGGAGCAGAGCAAGTATATCTTCGAACGCTTCTACAAGGCTGACCCGGCCCGGGCCCGCTACGGCGGTACCGGTGAATCCGGCCTGGGCTTGTCGATTGTCCTCTCTTTGGTCCGCCAGCACGGCGGGGAAATCAAGGTTATTTCCAAGCCGCATGAAGGCTCAACCTTCATGATCACCCTCTTTGACCAGGGGCATGAGAAGCACTATGACAAGAAGGATAAGAAAGAGTCCAAAGATAAAGAATAGCGACTAAAAAAGCTTACCGGCTGCTGCCGGTAAGCTTTTTGCTTCTTCTATTTAGTTTTCTTGCTGCTGGCTTTACTTGAGCTGGAACTTGCATTAGAGCTGGATGAACTTGAAGTCATGCTCTCATTCATGGAGCTGGATGAGGACAGGACGCTTTCCGGGATCTGGGTGATCTCGCTTTGCCGCTTTGCCAGCTGGCTGGCATCGGTCTTGTAAAGCTTGCTGGTGTCGCCCTTTTGGCTGATGAGGGCGGTTGACTGCTTGCCTAACTGCTCAATCAGGTCCATCATCTGCTGGTAGTTGGTGCTGTAGTTGTAATCGCTCGGGATGACCGGGCTGAAGCCCTTTGGCGTGTAATAGCGGAGCAGGTTCTTATTGTTGAGGGTGTCTGAGTAGGCCAGGGAGTTTTTGCCATAAGCAGCCAGCTTCTTGACTTCGGCTTTTTGCTTTTTGGTCAGCTTGGTCAAAAGTTTGCCGCTGGCGTCATAGACATTGCCCTTGCTGGTCTTGCCCCCGATCAAGACGTATTTTGGACTGATTACCGTCCCATTTCTGAAGACGACAATTTGCTTGTGCTTAGCTGACAGCATGTCCGTGCCGAACTGGACATATTGCTTGCTGGAGATGCCCAGCAGGTGGAGGATGGTCGGCAGGACGTCGATTTCACCAGCCAGGGTTGACTTGATCCCGCCCTTTAAATTGGAAGCGTGGATCATGAAAGGTACCTTTTGCATCTGGGCGGTGTTGTAGCTGGACCAGTCATTCGGGTCCTTGCCGATCAAAGGCGCCAGGGTGGTGTACTCTTCATTGCTCAAGCCGTAGTGGTCCCCGTAAATGACGATCATCGACTTCTCATAGAGACCGGATTTTTTCAAGTAAGTGAAAAATTCCTTCAAGGCCTGGTCCAGGTAGTGGGCGGTCAAAAAGTAATTATTAATCGTCATGTCACTGGTTGAGCTGGTCTTGAAGTTTGGATCCTGGTCAGCCGTGGCCAGTTCAAAAGGCGTGTGGTTGGTGACTGTGATGAACTTGGCATAGAAGGGCTGCTGCATTCTTTCCAGGTACTTGACGCTTTCGGCAAAAAAGAGCTTGTCCTTAAGCCCGTAGCCGGAGCTGTCCCCGCTTTCCTGACTGAAGTAGTTCTTGTCAAAGAAGTAGTTGTAGCCCATATTCTTGTAAACGTCATTCCGGTTCCAGAAGCTGCCGACATTGCCGTGGAAGACGGCAGAGGTGTAGTTGCTGTTTGCCCGCAAGATTTGCGGGGCAGCCTGGAAGGTGTTGCTGGAGCCTAATGAAGTGAAGAGTGACCCGTCAGAGATCCCGTAGGTGCTGGTTTCCAGCATATTTTCCGCGTCACTGGTTCTGCCCAGGCCAACCTGGTGGTAGAAGTTGCTGTAAGACAGGGTGTGCTTGTTTTTGTAGAGGGAATTAAGGAAGGGAGTAACCTCCTTGCCGTTGACCTTCATCCCGATCAAAAACTGCTGGAAGCTCTCCAGGTGGATGATGATCACGTTTTTCCCTTTTTCCGCCCCGAAGTATTCGGAATTAGCCGAGGCGTAATTCTGCTGGGTAAAGTTGATGATCTTGTTCAATTCACTGGTCGAAGCATTCTTGGTTACGGTCGAGCTGGATTCGTTCTTAATAGCGTCATAAACCGTGAAGGTGTCAATGCCCAGGTACTTGACCACGTAAGTCCGGTCAAAAGTGTTCTTGAGCAGGCGGGGCCGGTTGCATTCAGCCACCATCATGTTGAGGCCCAAAACGAAGAAGCCGAAGGACGTAATGGCAAAAGTCCTGGAAAAGCCGTATGACCGCTGGTCGATCTTGATTACTTTTACCGCCAGCAGGATGACGATGACGATCAGGTCCAGCCAGATAAAAATGTCGCTAGGCGCTAAAAGGGCCGCGCTGGACTTGCCTAGACCCTGGGAAACCTTGCTGAGGTTGGCCATGGTCTTGACGGTAATGAAGTCGGTGAACTGCCGGTAGTAAAGGACGTTGGCAAATAAAAGCGCCGTGTTGGCGAAATCGAGGGCCAGCATGGCAATGTAGGAGGCCAGAGGCTTGGAAAAGTAAAAGCCCAGGCTGATCAAAATGATGCTCATGCCCAGGGGGCTGAACCACATGATGATGTGCTGGAGGGGATTGGCCAGGCCTAGATTTAAGTCGCAGTAGGCGACAAAGAGGTATTTCAGCCAGTAGCAGATGACCAGGAGGGTCAAAAAGCCAGTCCGGCTTTGAAATTTGCCGAGAAATTTGCTGTGTTTCAATGTCTTTCTCCTTTTATTACTGTCTTAATTTTAAAGGTTGTGGCAAAAATAGACAAATATTTCCCCAGAGTTATTGCTTTCTTAAAATTCTTCCCCCAAAAAAGCTTGTATAATGTAAGCAGACCTTAGTAGATTGGACCCAGCGAGCATGTTGTTTTTAGCACCTTTATACAATTATTTAGCCAGCCAGTACGCCACCCGGATCAATCACTTTGCCTTGATCAAGTTAACCTTGCAGGGCCTGGACAAGACAATTTTTTACTTCCTGCTCTTCGCCCTGGTCCGGGTCATCTGGCTTTTGGCTGTCCGTAAAAGACGCGGGCTCTGGTCAGAATTCGGCCTCTGGCTCTTCGCCTTTTACTTTCTCCTGGTGCTGATGCTAACGACCTTCAGGTCATCCTACTTCCCTTGGGAACTGAATTTCCATTGGACGCGGCCGCTCAGCAATATCAACCTGGTCTTCATGAAGAATACCTGGAAATTAGTCTATGCCCAGAGCAAGGTCGACTTTTACTATAACTCTATGGGCAATATCTTAGCCTTCATGCCCTTCGGGGCCCTGCTGCCCAATCTGCTGCAAGTCAAGCGTTGCTTTGGCCGGGTCTTTTTCCTGGGGGTCTTGTCATCGGTGACGATCGAGATCCTGCAGTTTTTGCTCATGACAGGTGTCAGCGACATTGACGACGTCTTCTTCAATGCCTGCGGGGTCCTGCTGGGCTACGGGCTCTACTTTTTGCTAGGTCAAATTTGTGTAAAAAATCCCAATAAAGACTAGCAATGGAAGGGCAACAATGATATTATTATCTTGTGAATGATTTATTTAACATTTTCTAGTGAGGAAGCATAAATCAATGAATAGTGTAGTAAGTTTTGACAGTAGTAAATTGACTCCTTTTGTTCACGAAAACGAACTGAAGGAAATGCAAGCAATGGTTAACGCCGCTGACAAGGAATTGCGCGAAGGCACTGGTGCCGGCAACGACTTCCGCGGCTGGCTGGACCTGCCAGTTGACTATGACAAGGACGAATTCGCCCGCATCAAGAAGGCTGCCAAGAAGATCCAAAGCGACTCTGACGTTTTGATCGGGATCGGGATCGGCGGCTCATACTTGGGTGCCCAAGCAGCCATTGAATTCTTGAACTCATCATTCTACATGGCTGAAAAGAGCGATTATCCTAAGGTTGTCTTCTGCGGTAACAGTCTGTCAGGCACTTACTTGTCAGACTTGATCAACTGGCTGGGCGACAAGGACTTCTCCTTGAACATCATCTCCAAGTCCGGTACCACCACTGAACCTTCAGTTGCCTTCCGGGTTTTGAAGGCCAAGTTGATTGAAAAGTACGGCAAGGAAGAAGCAGCCAAGCGTATTTACGCAACCACTGACCGCCAAAAGGGTGCCTTGAAGACCGAAGCTGACGCTGAAGGCTATGAAGAATTCGTAGTTCCAGATGACGTCGGCGGCCGTTTCAGCGTTTTGTCAGCTGTTGGCCTTTTGCCAATCGCTGCTGCCGGCTGCGACATCGACGCCTTGATGCAAGGTGCCGCTGACGCCCGGGCTGCTTACACTGACCCTGACGTAAGCAAGGACTCACCTTACCAATACGCTGCCTTGAGAAACATCCTTTACCGCAAGGGCTACACCACTGAACTTTTGGAAAACTACGAACCAAGCATCAGAATGTTTGGCGAATGGTGGAAGCAATTGATGGGTGAATCAGAAGGCAAGGACCAAAAGGGCATCTACCCGTCAAGTGCTAACTTCACCACTGACCTGCACTCACTTGGCCAATACATCCAAGAAGGCCGCCGGAACTTGATGGAAACTGTTGTCCGCGTTGCTAGCCCACGGGCTGACGTAGAAATTCCAAACGACGAAAGCAACCTTGACCAACTGAACTTCCTGGCCGGCAAGAACATGAACTATGTCAACGACCGGGCTTACGAAGGCGTTGTTTTGGCCCACACTGACGGCGGGGTTCCAGTTATGACTGTCAACATCGCTGACCAAAGCGAACACACTTTGGGCTACTTGATCTACTGGTTCGAACTGTCAGTTGCTATTTCCGGCTACTTGAACGGGATCAACCCATTCAACCAGCCAGGGGTTGAAGCTTACAAGCGCAACATGTTCGGCCTTTTGAACAAGCCAGGCTACGAAGACTTGCACGACAAACTGGCAAGCCGCCTGTAATCTTTCGTAAATGAAACTAAGAAGAGCAAGATCCGCGGATCTTGCTCTTTTTTGTTCAATTTGGCATTTTTTGGCCAAAGATGATAAAACAATTACATTAAGTGCTACAATTTAAGAGAAGCAAAAAGAGTATTGCTTATGTTACCGCTTTAGTAAGAGGGGGTAAAGGAAGATGTCATCAAGAAAAATTGCCTTGACCGGACTTGCTTTAGCTGCTTTAACGTTAACCGCCTGCAGCAAGCAGGAGAGCAGTCAAAAGGAGCAGGATTTGAACTGGTCAGTTGGCGGGGAAATCACCACGATGGACCCGTCCAAGGCCACGGACGTGGTCAGCTTCAGCCAGATGATCAATTCAATGGAAGGGCTCTACAGAAACAGCAAGGACGGGCAAAGTCCGGGCCTGGCCACTAGCGCCCAGGTTTCCAAGGACGGGCTGACTTATACTTTCAACTTGCGCAAGTCTAAGTGGAATGACGGCACGCCCGTAACTGCCCAGGACTTTGTCTACTCCTGGCGGCGGACCGTCAATCCCAAGACTGAGGCCGAGTACTCGTATCTTTTTTCCGGGATCAAGAACGCCGATGCCATCCAAAACGGCAAAAAGCCGGTTTCCAGCCTGGGGATCAAGGCCGAGGGCAAGTATAAGCTGGTCGTCACTTTAGAGAAGCGGATGGCCTATTTTAAGGACCTCATGGCCTTCCCAGTCTTTTTCCCGCAGGAGGAAAAAGCCGTCAAGAAATACGGGGACAAGTACGGGACGGCTTCCAAGTACATGGCTTATAACGGGCCTTTTGTCCAAAAGGGCTGGACGGGATCCAACCTGTCCTGGAAACTGGTCAAGAACCCGGATTATTGGGACAAGCAGAGCGTCAAGCTTGACCAGATCAGCTTCACGGTCAACAAGACGGCGACTACCGCCTACAACCTCTACCAGTCAAACAAAATAGATGCCCTGGGCCTGGACTCCAATCTGACCAAGCAGTTCAAGGGCAAGAAGAACTACTACAGCCTCTCCAACGGGGGGACCTACTACCTGGAACTTAACGAAAAGAACCCGAACCTGGCCAACAGCAACATCCGCAAGGCCATCTCCCTGGCCATCAACCGGGAGAACCTGATCCGGATTTTAGGCGGCAACAACCAGGTGGCCAATACTTACACAGCCAAGGGCTTGACTGAATATGACGGGGAAGACTACACCAGCATGATTTCTTCCTCGGCCAAAGATCTCTACAAGTACCAGCCAAGCAAGGCCAAGGAGTACTGGCAAAAGGGCCTGAGTGAACTCGGCAAGCCCAGCTTGACCTTGAACCTGCTGACCAGTGACAGCGACGGGGGTAAGAAGACCGGCGAGGCCCTGCAGAGCATGCTGGAAACCCAGCTGCCAGGGCTGAAATTGACGGTCACCAGTGTTCCCTTCAAGACCCGCCTGGCCCGGCGGGAAAACGGCCAGTTCCAGATCTGCGGGTCAGACTGGATCGCCGACTTCGCTGACCCGATTTCCTTCCTGGAACTTCTGACCAGCAAGAACAGCTCCAACTATGGCTCCTGGAAAAACAGCCAGTATGACAAGCTGATTGCTGCTTCCAAGAACACCAATGACCAGGAAAAGCGGCTCAAGGATATGAGTGAGGCGGAAAGCATCCTGCTTGACGATGCCGGGGTCATCCCGCTTTACTATGAGGACGATGCCTGGCTGATCCGGTCAAATGCCAAGGGCTGGATCTGCAAGCGGAGCGAGTGGAACTTTAAGGAAGCCTATGTGACTAAGTAATGTGATTTGAAAAGAAGAAAAAAGTGCTAGACCGGAGCTAGCACTTTTTCATTTGCTTTGAAAAGGACAAGAAAAAAGGCAAGCTCCAGAGGAACTTGCCTTTCGGTATTATTGCGATGTCCGGGCTCGAACCGGAACATTATGGATTCAGAGTCCACTGCCTTACCAATTTGGCTACATCGCAGTAAATCACCCGTACGAGAATTGAACTCATGACTCCACCTTGAGAGGGTAGCGTCTTAACCACTTGACCAACGGGTGAAGTTTGTGTTCGAATTACCGACATTCATTATTATGCTTTCTTTGCAAGAAAAAGTCAAGGCTCCCGGCAAAAAAAGTCTAAAATTTTTTCAGGCTGGCTTGGAAAGGCTGAAAACTGCCGTATAATAGAGCTAATTGCCCGCACGGGCCTTTTAGAAAGGAGTCACCGCTTGCTTAATTTTCCTAAAACCCAGCTGCTGATTGAAAGCCTGGTTTCTGAAAGAATTGTTCCCGGAGTCAACTACGCCCTCTTAAAAGGTGACCAGGTCTTTGCCTCGACTTTGGGCTTTGCCAGCATTTATCCGGCTAAAAGCCAGCTGAGCCCTTTTGCCTACTATGACTTGGCCAGCTGCAGCAAGGTTTTGGCCACGACAGCTGCTTTCTTGCAGCTGAGGGAAGAGGGAAAGGTTGACATTGCTGACCCCTTGCAAAAATACGTGCCGGAATTTAAGGACGGCCGGGTCCGCATCAGCCACCTTTTGACCCACACATCTGGCATCCGGGGCTGGATCGAAAACCGGAATGCCTTGTCCGGCCCGGAATTAATGAGGGCGATCGTGGGCTTGCCAGTGACCAGCGAGTTTAACCGGGTGGTCCGCTATGCAGACACCAACTTCGTCCTTTTAGGCCTGGTTTTAGAGCGGATCACGGGCAAAGCAGTCCAGGACCTGGCCAGCGAGCGGATCTTCCAGCCAGCTGGCTTGACTGAAACGACTTTTGCTCCGCCAAAAGAGGAGTGCGTGCCAACGGAACTAGTTGACGGCCAGGTCATTCAAGGCTTCGTTCATGACCCCAAGGGCCAGCAATTAGGCCGGCGGTGCGGGTCAGCTGGCCTGTTTAGTACCGTCAGCGACCTGGTCAAAATGGGCCAGGGCTATATAGGGGTCAGTGACCTTTTGCCACTAAAGAAAGAAACAATCCAAGATCTCTACCAGGTCAAGACTCCGGCGGGTTTAAAAGCCCGGTCCTGGGGCTGGAACCTGGTCTTTGACCCTAAGGAAAACTATCCCATCATCTACCACACCGGTTTTACCGGCACTTTGGTCTTGTTTGACCAGGTCAAGCAGTCCGGCTTGATTCTTTTGACCAACCGGGTTCACCCTTCTCGGCACAATCAGATCTTTTTGACTATGCGCAGCCGGATCATCAACGCTTTTTTGCAGGAAAACCGCTAGCTAGAAAGAGGAGCAAAATCACATGAAATTAAGCAATAAGCAAAAGGGTTGGCTGCTTTTAGCCGTCTACGGCCTGGTCATCATCATCCTGGGCCGCTTTAACAGCCGGATGTCGCCTTATTATGCCATCACTGCTATCGCGGCATTTGCCGTGGCCCTAATCGAGGGCCTGCTTTTTGCCTTTAGCAAGAACGCGACCTACAAGGCGGTTGCCTTTTTTGCTGGCTTGGTTGCCTTGATCAACGTAGTCGCCGTCTTAACTACGGCAATTTAAAAAATCCCGCGGCTGACCGCGGGATTTTTATTTACTCTTTTACTTACTTGCTTTGCGTATGCTAGTTGATTCTTCTCTTCAAGACGCCCTTGTCGGCAAAGACCTGCCGTAGGTGCAGCATGGCCGTGTAGGTTGAGAGAATGTAGATCTTGTCAGTCGGCGCCTTTGCAAAAGCGGCCAACAGCTGGTCAAAGTCGCTTTCAATGATCATCTTGTCCGGGTCAAAACCGGCAACTTCCAGGCGGAAGGCCATGTCCTTGTGCCGCTCGCCGCCGACGATGACCTGGTCGATCTTGTCCCGGTCCAGGCTTTCAAAGTTCCCGTCCCAGATCCAGCTAGTGTCGATGCCGTCAGCGTGGTGGGCGTTTAAGAGGGCAGCCAGGCTGTAGTGGTCCTTTTCCGTGTCCAGGAGGCTGAGGACCTCGTTTAAGCCAACCGGGTTCTTGACCAAGATGATGTTGATCTGCTTGCCCTGGTAGTGAATCAGTTCCTGGCGGCCGAAGATCCGCTTGTTTTTGGCAAAAGCCGCCGCGATTTCATTGGCGGAAACGCCGAATTCTCTGGCGCAGGCAAAGGCGGCCAGGGCATTGTAGATATTGTAGGTGCCGCCGATGTTGATGGCGAATTCCTTGCCTTCAATGGTAAACTTGATCCGGCTCGGGGTCTGCTCGCTGATTTCTTCCAGCTTGTAGGTCAAATCCGGCCGCTTGTAGCCGCAGTTCGGGCAGAAGAAGTCACCCAGGTTGGCATAGGAAATTGCGTGGTAGTGCAGGATATGCTCGCACTTAGGGCAGAGGACCCCGTCAGTGTTGACGTCAGCCTTGAGGTCATTTTGCGGTTTGTCCTGGTCAGTTTCAAAGCCAAAAAAGACTTTTGGATTCGGCAGGTCGACTGAAGAGAAGATGCTGGCGTCCCCGTTAGCGATGATGGTTGCATCTGGCGCCAGCTTGATGCCGGCGACGATCTTTTCATAGGTCGTGTAGATCTCCCCGTAGCGGTCCATCTGGTCTCTGAAAATGTTGGTCAGAACAAAGGCCTTGGGGTGGACCAACTGGGTTACGGCCTTGACGTTGGCTTCATCGACTTCCAAAACGGCCAGTTTCCGGCTACTTTTTTTCTGGCCATGAGCCAAAAAGGCAGTTACGATCCCCTGGGCCATGTTGGACCCGGACGGGTTGGTCAAAATATCGCCGTATTTTTCTTTCAAGGTCTGGGTGATGAGGGCCGTGGTCATGGTCTTGCCGTTGGTCCCCGTAACGATAATGGTCTCGTAGTCCTTGCCCAGCTGCTCAAGGACATCTGGGTCAAGCTTCATGGCCAGCTTGCCGGGAAAGCTGGTCCCGCCCTTTAAGACATTGTGCAGGAACCAGTAAGAGGACTTGCCGGCAAAAGTTGCGATGTTGGATTTAAAACTCATGATTAACTTCCTATTCTGCATTAAAACTATGATAAATCTTACCATAAGACGGAAAGTTTAGCGGCTAAAATGCGGAGCTTTTAAACTTTTGCAAAATACACTATACTTATTTGAGCGAGATTAATACAAAGGTGGAGAATATGGCACAGTTTTTTTTCGAATACGGAGCGATGGGCAGCGGCAAGACGATTGAAATCTTGAAGGTTGCCCACAACTACGAGATTCAAGGACGCAAGGTGGCTTTATTGACCAGCAGCGTTGACACCCGGTCCGGCCGCGGCGTGGTGGCTTCCCGGATCGGGCTCAGCCGCAGCGCCCAGCCGATTGAGCCGGACCTGGACCTCTTTGACTACATCACGACTTTGAACCAGCAAGAGCAGGAGTCTGACGGCCACCCCTTAGCGGCGGTCTTGATCGATGAGGCCCAGTTCTTAAAAAAGGACCAGGTCATCCAGTGTGCCCGGGTCGTGGACGACTTGCACATTCCGGTGATGGCCTTTGGCCTGAAGAATGATTTTCAGAACCATCTTTTTGAAGGCAGTGAGTATCTTTTGCTTTATGCTGATAAAATAGAAGAGATGAAGACAATTTGCCACTTTTGCGGGCACAAGGCAACCATGGCCCTGCGCTACAAGGACGGTTTGCCCGTCTATGAGGGCGAGCAGGTGCAGATTGGCGGCGACGAGGCCTACTACCCGGTCTGCCGCTTCCACTATTTCCACCCCGATCAGGCAAGAGACTAGTTTTTATTGGAAGGATTGATTAAATGGATAATGTAATGGCACAGCTGGAAAGCTTGGAAGTGCGCTATGAAGAAATTCAGGAAATGATGGCCGACCCGGAAGTCATCGCTGATACCAAGCGCTACATGGAAATTACCAAGGAAGAAGCTGACATGCGGGAAGTCGTGCAGAAGTTCCGCAAGTTCAAGGCCGACAAGGAAGAAATTGCCGGCAACAAGGAAATCATCGCTGACGGTTCAGACCCTGAGCTGGTTGAAATGGCCAAGATGGAAAACTCTGAGCTGGAAGATGAAATCAGCCAGCTGGAAGATGAAATCAAGATATTGATGCTGCCAAAGGACCCTAACGATGACAAGGACATCATCATGGAAATCCGGGGGGCAGCCGGCGGGGATGAAGCTTCCCTGTTCGCAGGCGATCTGCTGCGGATGTATGAAAAGTACGCGGAAAACCAGGGCTGGAACGTTTCTATCGTCGACAGCGAACAAACTGAAGTTGGCGGCTACAAGCGGGTGGCCATCATGATTACTGGTAACAAGGTCTACTCCAAGCTGAAATATGAAAACGGGGCCCACCGGGTGCAGCGGATCCCAGTAACTGAATCAGCCGGCCGGGTGCACACTTCAACTGCTACCGTTGCCGTCATGCCAGAATATGAACAGGTTGACATTGACCTTGATCCAAAGGAAATCCGGGTGGACGTCTACCGGTCATCCGGTGCGGGCGGTCAGCACATCAACAAGACTTCCAGTGCTGTCAGAATGACCCACTTGCCAACCGGTATCGTGGTTGCCATGCAGGACCAGCGGTCCCAGCAGCAAAACCGGGCCAAGGCCATGGAAATTTTGAAGTCCCGGGTTTACGACTACTACGAAAGCCAGAACCGGGACAAGTACGACGCCAAGCGGAAGAACGCGGTCGGCACCGGTGACCGGTCAGAAAGAATCAGAACCTACAACTACCCGCAAAACCGGGTGACTGACCACCGGATCGGCCTCACTTTGAACAAATTGGACCGGATCATGAACGGGGAACTGGACGAAGTCATCGATGCTTTGACGGTTTACTACCAAACCAAGCAATTAGAGGAGCTGGCAGAAAATGCATAAGAGTTTACGAGAAATGCGGATTGAGGCCAGTGAACTGGCTGAAAGCGCACGGAGCGAGGAAATCGACTTTCTTTTGGCTGAGCGGCTGGGCCTGACGCCAAGCCAGTTTCAGCTTAAGCAAGATATGGAATTGTCTGACGCTGAAGTCAAGCAGGCCAGAAAGGACATGAAGCGCCTGGCTAAAGGGGACTCACCCCAGTATATCCTGGGCTATGCCTGGTTTTTAGGCTACCGCTTGCGGGTGGCCAAAGGCGTGCTTATTCCCCGCTTTGAAACTGAGGAACTGGTTGAATGGGCCCTAGCGCACTTACAAGACGGCGACACTGTCCTTGACCTGGGGACTGGGTCAGGCAATATTACGGTGGCCCTGGCCAAGGAAGCTGAAAGCAAGGGGATCAAGGACCTGCATTTTTACGCCAGTGACGTTAAGGACACCCCGCTCAGAATCAGTGAAGAGAACTTTTTGGACTACGGCCTGGACGTAACCACCCGCAAGGCCAATGTTTTGCTGGGCCTGGGTAAGTTTGACTTGATCATTTCCAACCCGCCTTATATCAAGCCCAGCGAGAAGAACGTGATGGACAAGGGCGTTCTGGCCAATGAGCCGGAAGAAGCCCTGTTTGGCGGCCAGGATGGCCTGGCCTTTTACCGGAAGTTCGCTGAAGAAGTTAGAGACCACTTAAACTCGGGCGGCCGCTTCTTCATGGAATTCGGCTTTAGCGAGGAAGATGAGCTGAAGGCCCTGTTTGCCGAAAAATTGCCGGACTTTAAGGTGGAATTCCGCCGGGACATGGCCGGCAAGCCGCGGATGCTGTTTGGGGAGTGGAAGAAATAATGGAAACCAAGATTTTTAAACGGGAACAATTGGATGAAGCAGTCAGCCTGCTTAGGGAAGGGGAATTAGTTGCCTTTCCGACTGAAACTGTCTATGGCCTGGGGGCTTTGGCCACCCGGGACGATTCAGTCAAAAAGGTCTACGCGGCCAAAGGCCGGCCTAGCGACAACCCCTTGATCGTGACCGTGGCTGACGAAGCCATGATGCGCCCTTACGCTAAGGAAGTGCCGGAGCGGGCGGAGAAGTTGATCAAGCACTTTTGGCCAGGTCCCTTGACCATCCTGCTTTTAGCTAAAGAAGGGGCCCTGCCGGAATCTGCAACCGGGGGCCTGCCAACGGTTGCCTTCCGCTGCCCGGATGACCAGCTGACTCATGACTTGATCGCCAAGCTTGGCTACCCGATCGTCGGGCCTTCCGCCAACACCTCGACTAAGCCGAGCCCAACCACGGCCCAGCACGTCTACCACGACTTAAAGGGCAAGATCGCTGGAATCGTTGATGGCGGCGAGACTGAAGTGGGCCTGGAATCAACCATCGTTGACCTGTCGGTTAACCCAGCAGTTGTTTTGCGGCCGGGCAAGATTACGCCAGAAGAGATCAGCCAGGTCTTGGGCGAAGAAGTTTTGATCAACCGGGGCCAGGTAAGTGACAAGGACGTGCCGAAGGCGCCAGGGATGAAATACCGCCACTACGCGCCAAGTGCCCAGGTTTACGTGGTCGACCAGGCGGAAACTTTTGCTAAGCTGGACCTGGATGTTTCCTGCGGGGTCATGGCAACTAGTGACCTTTTGGAAAACTTACCTGTACCTGAGGAAAATAAGTTCAATTTAGGCAAAAATCTGACGGAGGCTGACCACAACCTGTTTGCCGGCCTGCGCTATTTTGACGACCGGCCAGAAATTAAAAGTATTTATGTAGAGGGCTTTGACCAGGGTGAGGAAAGTCTGGCCTACATGAACCGTTTAAACAAGGCTGCCGGCGGTCATCATGTCTAATCTGGACGATTTAATGTTTTAAAAAAAGAAATTGCTTTAAACCATTTCCTTTTTTATTTATAATAGAGACGACATGGTATTTTTGAATGGAGGAACTATATGGGAAAGTTCACTGTGTTAAACCATCCATTGATTCAGCACAAGCTGACGATCATTCGCCGCAAGGAAACTGGATCAAATGAATTTCGGAGAATCGTTGGCGAAATCGCCGGTTTGATGACCTACGAAATCACCCGCGACCTGCCTTTGCAAGACGTTGAAATCGAAACGCCAATGGGCAAGACGGTGCAAAAGGAACTGGCCGGCAAGAAATTGACTATCGTGCCGATCCTGCGTGCTGGCATGGGCATGGTCAACGGGGTTTTGGAAATGATTCCGTCAGCCAAGGTCGGCGTCGTTGGCATGTACCGCGACGAAGAAACCTTGAAGCCGGTAGAATACTTCTTCAAGGTTCCTAAGGATGTTACTGAACGTGAATGCCTGGTCGTTGACCCGATGCTGGCTACTGGCGGTTCCGCCAACCTGGCCATCGAAGCTTTGAAGAAGCGGGGAGTGACCGACATTAAGCTGGCCGTCCTGGTTGCTGCGCCGGAAGGCGTCAAGGCGGTGCAAGATGAACACCCGGACGTTGACATTTACGCGGCTGCCCTTGACGACAAGCTGCTGCCAAACGGCTACATCTTCCCAGGTTTAGGGGATGCAGGTGACCGGATCTTTGGGACTAAATAATTAAAAAAGTCGCTATAAAAGCGATTGCAAAAGTTCCAATTAATTTTTATTGGTGTACAATAAGTGACGTGTTCGAAGAATTCAACACAAGAAGGGAGGTCACGAAGAATTGGAGAAATCACTTGTCTTCAATATTAACGGTACCGGACTGAACGTCGACTTGGTCGGCATTATCGGTTCGACCTTGATGGCAATTGTGGTTTTTGCCATTTGTTACGCTCTTTCACGTAAAGTTGAAATGAAACCGAACAAGAAACAAAATGTCCTGGAATACCTGATCGATTTTACCGACGGGATTGTCAAGGATAACGTCGAAGACCCGGCTGCGCAAAAACATCTGTCTCTTTACGCCTTTGTTTTGTTCCTTTTCATCTTCTGCATGAATCAACTAGGGTTGTTCTTGGAAGTGAAAGTCGGTGACTATATGGTCATCAAATCACCAACTGCTGATCCAGTGACGACGATGTCGTTCGCGATGATGACCTTGCTTCTGTCATTTACCTTCGGGATTCAGAAATTTGGCACGAAGGGCTACCTGCAGAACTATGCACGTCCTGTCGGTTTTCTTTTGCCGATTAACATCATTGAAGAATTTACCAACTTCTTGACGTTATCGCTGCGTCTCTACGGTAATATCTTTGCGGGTGAAGTCCTGCTGACCCTGATCGGGAACCAGCTGGGGCCAAGCATGGGGATTGTAACCAGAATCCTGGCTGCGCCGCTCGCAATGATCTGGCAAGGTTTCTCTGTCTTCATTGGCTCTATCCAGGCGTATGTTTTTGTAACCCTTTCTATGGTTTATATTGGCAAGAAGGTTACACAAGAATAATTTTTCGGAGGTTTTATTATGACTACAGGTTTAAAGGATTTAGCTGCTGCACTTGTTGCTGGTATTGCTGCTTTGGCTGCTTCATGGGGGAACGGTAAGGTTATCTCAAAGACGATCGAAAGCATCGCCCGCCAACCAGAAAGTGCTGGTAACTTGAGATCAACTATGTTTATCGGTGTTGGTTTGATCGAAGCCGTTCCAATCCTGGCTATCGTTATCGCTTTCTTGATTTTGTTCCTGTAATTAACCAGTCGTTAAATTACATTAGTTACTAAATTGAGAGAGAAGGATTGTTGATGGAATTTCAACCAGTATTCGCCGGCGCTGAAATCTCAATCATTGATACCCTTTGGTATTTAATAGTATTCAGTATCCTTTTGCTGGCCGTCAAGCATTATGCCTGGGGCCCGGTAAAGGACATGATGGAGAAGCGCCGTCAGAAAGTCATTGATGACTTGGATCAAGCTGCTAGCGACCGCAAGAAGGCTGAAACTTTGGCCAATGAACGGGAAGCAGCCTTGAAGAATTCAAGACAAGAAGCAACCCAGATCCTCTCTGTTGCCAAGAGTAATGCGCAAAAGACCGGCAAGCAAATCGTCAGCGAAGCCAAGGCTGAAGCTTCCGCTATCCGGGAAAAGGCCAAGGCTGATGCAGCGAAAGCTAAGACTGACGCCTTGAACGAAGCCCGCGAAGAAGTTGCTGATCTTTCTGTGACGATTGCGGAAAAGGTAATTGCTAAGAACTTATCTGCTGCTGATCAAAAAGATTTAGTTGATCAGTTCATTAAGGGGTTGAACGATTAATGGCCTTAAGTAGAGAAGAAACGGCAAGACGCTACGGAACAGCGATCTTTGATTTTGCCAAAGACAGCGGCAAGACTGAGCTCATGTACAGCGAACTGACTGAATTGAAGAAGGCAGTTCAAGCAGAGCCCCGTTTTGTCCAGGTTCTGAGCAATCCTGTTTTGGACACCAAACAAAAGGAAAGTCTTTTGACGGCGGTTGAACAGGGCTTTTCTGCAGAGCTTCAAGAAGTTTTAAACTTCTTGCTTAGCTATGATCGTTTTGACAACTTGGTTGACATCATTGACTACTACATTCACCTGTACAATGCTGCCAACCACATCGGAACGGGTGTCGCTAAGACTGCATTGAAGCCAGATGAAGATCAGCTGCAGCGCCTTGCGGAGAGCTATGCCAAGAAATATGGCTTGCAGGCACTTCATCTTGAAAATGAAGTTGATCCAGAAATTATCGGCGGCGTGGTCCTTGAGGTTGAAGGCCGCGTGATCGATGGCTCAGTAAAGCATCGATTGGAGAAAATCCGCGCCATGTTAACAAAGTAAGTATTATAAAGAGGTGAAACCATTGAGCATTAAAGCGGAAGAAATCAGCTCTTTAATCAAGCAGCAACTTGAACACTACGACGATAAGCTGGACATCGAGGAAGTCGGTGTCGTAACTTACGTCGGCGATGGTATCGCCCGCGCTCACGGCTTGAACGATGTCTTGTCAAGTGAGCTTTTGCAGTTCGACAATGGTGCCTACGGTATCGCCCAAAACTTGGAAAGCAATGATGTCGGTATCATCATTCTGGGCAAGTTTGACGACATCCGTGAAGGTGACCGCGTGAAGCGAACTGGCCGGATTATGGAAGTTCCAGTTGGGGATGCTTTGATTGGCCGGGTTGTGAATCCACTTGGCCAGCCAGTTGACGGCTTAGGCGAAATCAAGACTGACAAGACTCGGCCAATCGAGTCAAAGGCGCCAGGCGTTATGCAGCGTCAGTCAGTTAACCAGCCTTTGCAAACTGGTATTAAGGCCATTGATGCGCTGGTGCCAATTGGCCGTGGTCAGCGTGAGCTGGTCATCGGTGACCGTAAGACTGGTAAGACCAGTTTAGCGATCGACACCATTTTGAACCAAAAAGGGCAGGACGTAATTTGTATTTACGTCTCAATTGGTCAAAAGGAATCAACTGTCAGAGCACAAGTTGAAACCTTGAAGAAGCTTGGGGCGATGGACTACACCATCGTGGTTGAAGCTGGTCCTTCAGAACCGGCACCAATGCTTTACATCGCGCCATATTCCGGGACCGCGATGGGGGAAGAATTCATGTACGCCGGCAAGGACGTCCTGGTTGTCTTTGACGACTTGTCCAAGCAGGCGGTTGCCTACCGTGAACTTTCCCTGCTGCTTCGCCGGCCACCTGGCCGTGAAGCCTACCCAGGTGACGTCTTCTACCTGCACTCACGTTTGTTGGAACGGAGTGCCAAGCTGAGCAAGGAACTGGGCGGCGGCTCATTGACTGCCCTGCCATTCATTCAGACTGAAGCCGGGGACATCTCCGCCTACATTCCAACCAACGTTATTTCCATCACTGACGGACAGATCTTCTTGCAAAGTGACCTGTTCTTCTCCGGTACGCGCCCAGCCATCGACGCCGGGGCTTCTGTTTCCCGTGTCGGCGGGGCCGCGCAGATCCCAGCCATGAAGAAGGTTGCTGGTACTTTGCGGACCGACCTGGCTTCATACCGGGAACTGGAAAGCTTTGCCCAGTTCGGCAGTGACCTGGACCAGGCAACGCAAGCCAAGCTGGCCCGCGGCCGGCGGACCGTCGAAGTATTGAAGCAGCCGCTGCACAAGCCGGTTGCCGTTGAAAAGCAGGTTGTCCTGCTTTACGCTTTGACCCATGGCTTTATGGACGCGGTGCCAGTCGATGATATTGCTCGCTTTGAACAAGAACTTTACACCGACTTTGACGCCAACCATGCTGATCTGTTAGCTGAAATCAAGTCAACTGGCAAATTGCCAGATGAAAACAAGCTTCAAGAAGCTCTTCAACAATTTGCATCCAGCTTTTCATCAAGTAACAAATAGGAGGTAGACTATGCCTGCATCTTTACTTGAATTGAAGAAGAGAATTGCTTCTGTCAAGCAAACGAGTAAGATTACTGAAGCCATGCACATGGTTTCAGCAGCTAAACTGAATCAGACTGAAAAAAGAGACAAGGGCTACCAGGAATACAACCTGCTGCTGCACCAAACCGTGTCCCGGCTGATGAGTGCCAGCGTGATCAACCACTTGAACAAGGCTAATTACCGCCTGACGCAAGACAACATTGACTCCATCGACTACGATGATGTCTTTGGGATGGGGATCATTTCTGACATGATCAAGCCCCGTGAGGAAGTTCACTCCGTGGGCTACCTGGTAGTTACTGGTGACCGTGGTCTGGTCGGCTCCTACAACAGCTCAGTCATCAAGCAGATGATGAGCCTGGTAGCTGACGACAAGCTGCAGGGCAGAGAGTCCAAGATCCTGTCAGTCGGCAGCGTTGGCTCCCAGTTTTTCAAGAAGAACAACCTGAACGTTGTCTACGAAAAAGACGGCGTTTCAGACGTGCCAACCTTCAAGGAAACCCTGCCAATCGTCTCAACGGCGATCAAGATGTACTTGAACGGCGTTTATGACGAACTGTATGTTTGCTACACCCACCACGTGAATTCTTTGTCCTCAGCCTTCCGGGCCGAAAAGATGCTGCCGATCGTCGACCTTGACATCGGAACCATGGAAGCCAAGGAAAGCAAGAAGATTGAATTCGAAGTTGCCCCTGACATTGACAGCGTTTTGGCAACGTTACTGCCGCAATTCGCGCGGGCGGAAATCTATGGCGCCATTTTGGACGCCAAGACCGCTGAACACGCAAGTTCAATGACGGCCATGAAGAATGCCACGGACAATGCCAAGGACCTTGTTTCTAGTCTTAGTTTGCAAATGAACCGTGCAAGACAAGCACAAATCACTACTGAATTGACTGAAATCGTCAGTGGTGCGAATGCACTTGAATAAGAGAAAAGGAGGTAGAAGTTTGAGTCAAGGTGAAATCGTTCAAGTAATCGGCCCTGTTGTCGACGTCAAGTTTCCAATTGGCAAAGACCTGCCAGACATCAACAATGCCTTGAAGGTCATCAAGTCAGACGACGACTCGATTATCCTTGAAGTTACTCTTGAACAAGGCGATGGCGTTTTGCGCTGCATCGCGATGGAATCTACCGATGGCCTTCGTCGTGGGATGAAGGTTGAAGATACTGGGAGCTCAATTTCCGTGCCAGTTGGTCCGGATACCTTGGGCCGGGTCTTCAACGTTTTAGGTCAACCGATTGATGGTGGTCCAGAATTTCCAGCTGACCACCCTCGCTCCGGGATCCACAAAGAAGCACCTAAGTATGATGAATTAACTACTAGCCGTGAAATCCTGGAAACCGGGATCAAAGTTATCGACTTGTTGGAACCATATCTTCGTGGTGGTAAGGTCGGTCTGTTCGGTGGTGCCGGGGTCGGCAAGACCACGATCATCCAGGAATTGATTCACAATATTGCCCAGGAACACAATGGTATTTCCGTCTTCACCGGTGTCGGGGAAAGAACCCGTGAAGGTAACGACCTTTACTTCGAAATGAAGGCATCTGGCGTTTTAGACAAGACTGCCATGGTCTTCGGGCAGATGAACGAGCCGCCTGGTGCCAGAATGCGGGTCGCTTTGACCGGTTTGACGATCGCTGAATACTTCAGAGACGTTGAAGGCCAGGACGTGCTGCTCTTCATCGACAATATCTTCCGGTTTACCCAGGCCGGTTCTGAAGTTTCCGCCTTGCTGGGCCGGATTCCTAGTGCCGTTGGTTACCAGCCAACTTTGGCAACGGAAATGGGTCAATTGCAAGAAAGAATCACTTCCACTAAGAAGGGGTCAATCACCTCTATCCAAGCCGTTTACGTTCCAGCCGACGACTACACTGACCCTGCGCCAGCGACTACTTTCGCCCACCTGGACGCGACGACCAACTTGGAACGTAGCCTGGTAGAACAAGGTATCTACCCGGCCGTTGACCCACTTGAATCAACTTCCAGTGCCCTGGACCCTGAAATTGTCGGCCAGGAACACTACGACGTTGCGACCCGGGTTCAGCACATCCTGCAACGTTACCGCGAACTGCAAGACATCATCTCCGTTTTGGGTATGGATGAATTGTCAGATGAAGAAAAGCTGATCGTTGCCCGGGCACGTAGGATTCAATTCTTCCTGTCACAAAACTTCTTCGTTGCCGAAGTCTTTACCGGCGTTCCAGGCTCATACGTTCCAATCAAGGAAACGATCAAGGGCTTCAAGATGATCCTCGACGGCCATCTTGACGACTTGCCTGAAGATGCCTTCAGAGGCGTTGGCCCGATCGAAGAGGTTTTGAAGAAGGCGCTAAAGATGGGGGTTACCCCAAGCGATCCGGAAGCAAAAGCCTTATTAGAAAAGTAGGTTGATGCATCATGGCAGAAGCAGAGAAACTGTTTAAGATCAATATCGTTACGCCAAACGGGTTAATCTATTCTCACCGTGGCAGCTCCGTCTCAATGCGGGCTATTGACGGCGACCGGCAGATTTTGTACAACCACCTGCCGATTTTAACTCCGCTGACAGTTGGTGAAGTCCGGGTTCAACGCGGCGCCGATGTCGACCACAAGGTTGATCACATTGCCGTCAGCGGGGGGATCATCGAATTCGCCAACAATGTGGCAACGATTATTGCTGACAACGCAGAACGCGCGCGCAACATTGACCTCAGTCGGGCTGAAGCTGCCAAGCAGCGGGCCGAGGCGCTCATCAAGGAAGCCAAGGAAAAGCACGACGAGCAGTTATTGGAACGGGCTCAAATTGCTTTGCGGCGGGCTGTAAACCGGATTCACGTTTACGACGAGCAGCACAAATAAGGGAAAAGAGCGGATTTATTCCGCTCTTTTTTTATGGTAGATTTTATTATGAGACAACTTGGAATTCACGCAATCATCAGCTTGGTGATCTACTTTGTTTGCATTGCCTTAGCCTTTCAGGCGATCAAAGCCGTCAGAATTGAGAAAATCATTCGGACCAGCCGGGTATTTGAAGCCCAGGTCTTCTTGATTTTTACGGCGATTGCACTGGGCTATACGGTCGGCCAATTTTTGATCGCCTTGATAGATACTTCATTACAATTGTCTAACCTGTTTTAAAGAATAGGTTAAAGCTAAGCGGAAGCCGCTATACAGAGCGCTTTTATGGTACAATTAAAATTAATATGTTATGGAGGAAATAGACGTGTCAAAAGATATTGGTATTGATTTGGGGACCGCGAACGTTTTGATCAACGTTTCCGGCAAGGGCATTGTGATCGACGAGCCATCTGTTGTTGCCGTGGATACGAACACCAACAAGGTGGTCGCTGTCGGCACTGAAGCTTATGAAATGGTTGGCCGTACTCCTGGCAACATCCGCGTTATCCGGCCTTTGAAGGACGGGGTAATTGCTGATTTTGACATTACTGAAGCCATGCTGAGCTACTTTATTGAGAAGCTGAACGTCAAGGGCTTCATGAGCAAGCCAAACATTCTGGTCTGCACCCCGACTGGCGTAACTTCAATTGAGCAAAAGGCCATCATCCAAGCCGCGGAAAAGTCAGGCGGCGGCAAGGTCTACCTGGACTATGAGCCAAAGGTAGCTGCCGTTGGTGCCGGCCTGGACATTTTCAAGCCGCAAGGTAACATGGTCATCGACATCGGCGGGGGGACGACTGACATCGCCATCCTGTCCATGGGCGAAATCGTGACTTCCAAGTCCCTGCGCTATGCCGGGGACCGGATGAACCAGGCCATCGTCAACTACATCAAGGCTAACCACCAGCTCTTGATCGGGATGCGGACGGCGGAAGCCATCAAGATTGAAATTGGTGCCGCTACTGATCCAGACCCGGACGCAAGCATGAATGTCCGCGGCCGGGACACGATTGACGGCCTGCCAAAGCAGATCAAGGTAAACAGCTCTGAAGTAACTGAGGCCCTGCAAGAAGGCCTGCAAAGCATCATTGACACTACCAAGCAGGTTCTGCAGGAAACGCCGCCGGAATTGTCCGCTGACATCATCGACCGCGGGATTATGATCACCGGTGGTGGCGCCTTGCTGAAGAACATCGACAAGCTGATTGCCGACAGCCTGCAGGTTCCGGTTTTGATCGCTGAATCACCGCTTGAATCAGTTGCTTTGGGCACTGGCATCCTGCTGCAGCATATTGAAAAGCACGAACGTCACTAATAATGCGTCAAATAATGATTCTTCTAGTCCGCTTTTACCAGCGGGCAATCTCACCAATTTTGCCGGACAGCTGCCGTTTCTACCCGACCTGCTCCAGCTATATGATCACTGCTTTGGAAAAGCATGGTCCGCTTTTGGGACTGCTGATGGGCCTGGCAAGGATCCTGCGCTGCAATCCTTTTAACCGCGGCGGGGTGGATCCAGTACCGGACAAGTTTACCCTTTTGCGCAATCCCCACCCAGAAGAATATGAGGACGAAATTATTGCCAGAAAATTCCACAGTCACTAACGAGGAGGGAATATGTCAAGAAATCAAAAAAACATCGGGATCGAGGTCAACGAACTGTCTGACCGCCGGGTACCGACTTGGGAAGTAGTCATTCCAAAGAAGCGCCAGATCGGCTTGATCGAGCAGGTTGACGGCAAGTTCCGGGTAACCAGCAGCAAGTCCAAGAACGTGATGTTTGCCAAGAGCCTTGATGCCGGCATCAACGATCTGCTGGCCTACTTCACCTTGCACGAAAAATAATTTTTACGAATAAAGTGATAGTTAATGGCAAAAGTTCAAGAAGAAAGCAAATGGTATGACCGCATCGCCTGGGGAGTTATCATTCCCGTGGTCTTGCTGTCATTCGTCAGTTTCTATTCAATTTACAACGCGTCAGTCAATGACTCGACCTATGGGACGCCAACTAGAACAGTGGCCATGCAGATTGTCTGGTACACGGTTTCCTGGCTGATGGTGGCCTTCATCGTCCGCTTTGACGCCGAGCAGATCTTTAAGCTGGCCCCCTATCTGTATGGCTTGGGGATCCTCATGCTGGTCGCGGTCCTCTTCCTGTATGACCGGACAACGGCTGCCAGCAGCGGGGCCAAGAGCTGGTTCGTCGTCGGACCTGTCAGCTTCCAGCCCTCAGAAGTCATGAAGCCGGCCTTTATCTTGCAGCTGGCCCGGGTCGTCAGAGAGCACAATGCGCGCTATGCCCACAACCTCAGAAATGACTGGCTCTTGATCGGCAAGGTCATGGCCTGGTTCCTGCCGGTGGCCATGCTGCTTATGCTGCAGCCTGACTTTGGGACCACCCTGGTCTTTGTCGCGATTACCGCGGGGATTCTCCTGGTTTCAGGGATTTCCTGGAAGATCATCATCCCGGTCTTTCTGCTCATGGTGGTCGTGGGTGTCGCTGTCATCCTCCTGGTCTTTACCAGTGAAGGGCAGACGATTCTGCGCCACTACTTCAAGACCTATCAGCTGGAAAGAATCAAGTCCTGGAGTGACCCGTCAGGGGACAACTCCAACAGCGCCTACCAGCTCTGGCAGAGCATGAAGGCGATCGGGTCCGGGCAGATTTTTGGCAATGGCTTTAACAATATCAAAGTCTACGTGCCAGTCCGGAACTCAGACATGATCTTCTCCGTGGTCGGCGAAAGCTTCGGCTTTGTCGGCGGGGTGGCCTTGATCGGAATTTACTTCGTCTTGATCGTGCAGATGGTCAAGATCACTTTCTCGACCAAGAACGCCTTCTATTCATATGTGTCCACAGGGATTATTATGATGATTTTGTTCCACGTCTTTGAAAATATCGGCATGAGCATTGATCTACTGCCCCTTACTGGGGTGCCCCTGCCATTTGTTTCACAGGGTGGGTCAGCCTTGATCGGGAATATGATCGGGATTGGCTTGATCCTCTCGATGAAGTGGCACAATAAGGACTACATGTTTAGCACGGCTGGCGACTTTTAACTGAATTTTTGAGAGCATACGAAAACCGCCTCGGTCAATCGACCGGGGCGGTTTTATTTATTTTACTGGACTTAGTCCAAGCCAGCCTTGTTGTGCCGAACGACCAGGATGTCGCAGTCAGCAGTTCTGGTGACGTATTCAGTCACGCTGCCGATGAGCAGGCGTTCAACGGCGTTCAAGCCGGTCGCGCCGACGACGATCAGGTCGATGTCATGCTTCTTCGGGAATTCCCGGCTGATGATGACCTTTGGTGAGCCGAATTCGATGGAGTAGTGGACTTCCTTGACGCCGCTGTCTTGGGCAGACTGGTAGTACTTTTCCATCTTCTTCTTGGCGTCGTTGGAAACCTGCTCAACCATGGCTGAGTCAAAGCTGGAAACGTTCTGGAAGGACCGCGTGTCGATAACGTGGAGAATTTCCAGGCTGGCGTTCATGTGCTTGGCAACCGTTACGGCCTTCTTGAAAGCCAGGTCAGCTTCCTTGGAACCGTCAACGGCAACTTGGATATGTTTGTATTGGTATTGTTTAGTCATTTTTGCCACCTCTTCCTGTCTCTATTTTACCAAAAAAATGAAAGCATTTTAATAAATTTACTGATTGTTTTGCGAAAGCAGGAGGGCGAAGATAAAAATCGCCGCTGAGCCTAAAAAGAGGGTGATCAAGTTGAGATACTTGTTGTCAAAGAAGAGCAGGACGATTCCTAAGACGCTGATCGCCAGTAGCGTCCACGAGCAGATGGTCATCAAGCTATGGAGCTCCGGGGAGCTGGAGACGTCGAAGACTAGGAAGGCGCCGTTTCTCCGGTGCCAGAGGTACCAGGCGGTCAGCAGCAGGCAGGCGATAAAAATGATCATGAAAATACGGATGTAGAGCATCGGTTAGACTTTCTAGTTTTCACAGGAAGTGAAAACACACTGAGTAAGCTAGTGGCAGGAATAAACAAAAAAAGCGGCCCGAAGGACCGCTGTTTTTGTCTAAGAAAATCCGAGTTGACCAAAGCATAAATGGCGCTGTTGATCCCGTAAAGAATTCACAAAATCCGGCCCGTCGCGCAGTGAATATGGATTCTGCGTGAGCAGCATTCCGATTCAGTAGTTACTGACAGGCCACCACGTCCTTAAGTTTGATCGGTCAACTAATTACAAATAAGCTTTCTGACGATCAACTCAGATCACTTATTATAATATAGAACCCAGCAGCCTTTGTCAAGTAAAATTATAGCGCTTTCATTTACCCTTAAGGCCTGATTTCTGCAGGTCATGCAGGCGCTGGTACTGGCTCTTAAAAGCCGCTTCAAATTTGCTCTCGCCCTTAGGGGCAAAATACTGCTTGCCTTGCATGCGGTCAGGCAGATAAGCCTGGGCCACCCAGTCGCCCGGATAGTCGTGGGGGTAGAGGTAGCCAGTCCCGTGGCCCAGCTTGCTGGCCCCCTTGTAGTGGGCGTCTTTCAACTGGTCGGGAATCTGGCCGACATTGCTTTGGCGGATGTCGGCTAAAGCCGCGTCAATGGCCGTCATCGCAGAATTGCTCTTAGGAGACAAGCAGAGCTCGATAACAGCGTTGGCCAGGGGGATCCGGGCTTCCGGCAGGCCCAGCTGCTGGGCCGCCTGTACGGCCAAAATAGCCCGCTCACAGGCCGGGGGATTGGCCAGGCCGATGTCTTCGTAGGCAATCACGCTGAGGCGGCGGCAGATTGAGACCAGGTCACCTGATTCCAGCAGCCGGCCCAGGTAGTGCAGGCCCGCGTCAGTATCTGAGCCCCGGATGGACTTTTGAAAGGCGGATAAGAGGTCGTAGTGGCCGTCCCCGTCAGCGTCAAAGTTCTGGATCTTCATTTGCAAGGAATCCGCCATGTCATCCAGGGTGACCGTGAAGGAGAAGGCATCTTTGCCCTCAGCTTCCAGTTCCTGCTTGGTCGACAGGACTGCCAGCTCCAGGCTGTTTAAAGTGGCCCGCAGGTCTCCGTTGCCCTTTTGCGCCAAAAATTCTCCTGCTTCTTTCGTCAGCTTGGCATGGTACTTGCCCAGACCTCTTTCTTCATCGGTTAGGGCCCGGTCAACAGCCGTCAGGATCTCTTCCTCAGTCAACGGCTTCAGTTCAAAAATCTGGCAGCGGGACCGGATGGCCGGGGAGATGGCCAGGTAGGGATTTTCCGTGGTTGCCCCGATCATAATCACCTGGCCGGATTCAAGCAGCGGCAAAAGAAAGTCCTGCTTGACCTTGTTGAGCCGGTGAATTTCATCCAGCAGCAGAACGACTGTCCCGCTCATCTTGCCTTCAGCGGCGACCTGGGAGAGTTCCTTTTGCCCGTCAGTCGCCGCGTTGAGCTGGCGGAAGGCATACTTGCTGCTGCCAGCAATCGCGCTGGCGATGCTGGTCTTGCCAATGCCGGGCGGGCCGTACAGGATCATGGACGAGAGCTGCCGGGCCTCAACCATCCGGCGGATGATCTTCTTAGGACCGACCAGGTGCTGCTGGCCGACGACCTGGTCGATGGACTGGGGCCGCATCCGGTAGGCTAAGGGCTTCATTTATCGCCCCCGAAGAATCTGGCCAAAAAGCCCTTTTTCTTTGGAGCAGGCAATTTCTCAGCCGGCAGGGGCGGGGCGTAGACCTGGGTCAATTCGATCCGCATCCGGTTGATGGCCTCCTTGCTGACGACCAGGATGGCAGAATCATCATCGCCTTTTCTGGCACTTTCGTCATTGACCAGGCAGAAGGGAACCTGCTCCTTGCTGGCCCGGCTTTCAATCTGGCCGACAAAGGTCGGGTTGGGGGTGTTGGCGTTGATCAAAATGGTGTAGCCCTTGTAGTCGGCAAAGTGGTCCATGAAGAGTTTGGTCAACTTGGCGTCTTCACAGTCCTTGATGGTCATGCGCACGAAAACCCGCTCCCTTAAAGAACCCAAAAAGCGCCGCCGCTCGTCGGGCCTGGTCTGCGGAGTAATGCCATTCGCGGCGTTTTCGACTCTTTTGGCTAAATCTTCAGTCATGGCTTGATCCTTTCTAAAAATTAATACTGTCTTTTTCTGGCTCTAAAGCATATTATAACTGAACTTTTTGGGCAAGAAAAAAGCCTTTCCCAAAACTGGGAAAGACTTTGAAGCCGAATTGATATTACAGCAACTTGTTGTAGTATTCAACAACCAGGGCTTCGTCAATTTCTGGTTCCATTTCGTCACGTTCTGGGAAACGAACCAATTGACCTTCCATCTTGTCTTCGTCAAATGAAACAAATGATGGACGTGAAGCAACAGCTTCCAAAGCGTCCTTAACTTGTTGCAGGTTCTTTGACTTTTCCTTCAAGCTAATGGTTTGACCAACCTTAACTTCGTATGAAGGAATGTCAACGCGCTTGCCATCAACAGTGATGTGGCCGTGGTTTACCAATTGACGGGCTTGTTCACGGGTAGTAGCCAAGCCGAGACGGTAAACAACGTTGTCCAAACGACGTTCAAGCAAGATCATGAAGTTGGTACCGTGTTGGCCTTCACGGATCTTACCAGCGCGGGCAAACAAAGTACGGAATTGGCGTTCGCTCAAACCGAACATCCAGCGCAGCTTTTGCTTTTCGTGCAATTGCATGCCGTATTCTGAAAGACGGCCGCGGTGGTTAGGACCGTGTTGACCTGGAACGTATGAACGACGAGCAAGTTCCTTGCCAGTGCCTGACAAAGAAATACCCAATCTTCTTGACCGCTTCCAACTTGGACCAGTGTATCTTGACATATAAAAATTCCTCCAATAAAAACAATAAAAATTGTTGGAGTAAAATAATCACAATATAAGCTCAACATTCGTGCATCCCGAGTTTACATTTTCGCCCGTGCAGCGTGGGTTACTCGTTCACTAAACGTCCCGGGATGTTGACGTTCTTGTCGCTTATGGCTGCAAATATCTTACACGTTGACCATTATAAGGGCTTTAGGCCCGAAAAGCAAGAAAAAAACGCAGAAAGTCTGGCAAAGTAGAAATATTTCGGGGGCTAGTTTGGTATAATTAACTTTAGTTCGGAGGAGAAAGATATGTCATCAACACAATCTCTACTACTCATCACTTTAATTATCACGATCATCGTAGTGGTCATGGCCATGCTTTTGATCAACCGCCGGCAATTGCGCGATATTGAAGAGCTCGATAATGAGCTGGGCAATATGGAAGACCTGCACCTGGAGCGGGCGATTGGCAAGCTGGACCAAATGGAACTGGCTGGGGAAAGCCTGGCTACCCTCAATACCTGGAAGAAGAGCTACCAGAAGGCGGCTGAGCTTTTTCCGGAAATCCAGCGCTTGATTGAAGACGGGGCGGACGAAAATGCCCGCTACCGCCTGGTCAAGTCCCACCAAAGCATTAAGCAGGCCAGAGAACTGGTTGACTCCGTTTCTGAAGATGTCAAGAATTCATCCGACGTCTTCACCCAGCTTTTGGAATCAAACCGGGAAAACAAGGCCCAATATGACGAATTGATGCAGAGCTACCGGGAAATCCGCAAGGAAATTCTGGCAGATTCCTTTGACTACAGCGTGGCCCTGGAAGAAATCGAAAACCGCCTGTCAGCCATGGAGGAAGATTTTGCCCAGGCCAAGAACCTGTCAGCCCAGGGCGACCATGTCGAGGCTAAGCGGGTCTTGTCAAAGATCCGGGCGGACCTCACGGCCTTAAAGACCAAGCTGCCAGAAGTTAAAGAGGATCAGCACGACCTGCAGACCGTTTTTGCTGACCAGCTGGATGAAATCGCGGCTGGCTATAAGGAAATGCGGGATGCCAAGTACGGCTTCGGCAGCCTGGACGTTCTGCTGGAAATCAGGCAAAGCAACGACCAGATCGACCGGTCCCTGGCGGCTTTGGCCCAGCTGGACTTAGAAGAGACCAGCAAGGGGATGAAGAAGGTTGAAAAGGAAATCAAGACCCTCTACAGAATCCTGGAGAAAGAATATAAGGCCCGGCCTTTTGTGGAAAAGAACCAGGACAAGCTGCAGCGGCTCTTGACCCACCAGCAGACCGTCAGCCAGCAGCTGATCAAGAAACTGCGCCATATCGACGAAAGCTATGAACTGACCCACGGGGAACTGGACGAAAGCCGGGAGCTTGAAAGAGAAGTCCACAAGATGGATTCTGACTACATCCGGGCCAGCCAGCGGATCGCTGACGGCCGGGCCGTCTACTCTGAAGTCCAGGACGACTGGATCAAGATCCTGGGCCGCCTGCAGGAGATCGGCAAGCGCCAGCAGGAATTGTCGGAAGCAGTTGACGGCCTCTATGAGGCGGAAGAAGTGGCTCAGCGGTCAATCAAGGAATTCAAGCAGCAGGTCTCTTTGGTTTACCGCCACCTCAGCCGGCAGAATCTGCCGGGGATTCCGGAAGGCTTTTTGCAAATGTACACCCTGGTCATTAATGAAATCAGCAAGACCAGCGGGGAGCTCAACCAGGTCCGGATCAACATGGAGAAGATTTCTGAAGAACTGGTGCAAATCTCAGATGACGTTGACCGCCTGCAAAGAGAAGCGGAAGACATTATCAGTTCAGCCAATCTTTTTGAACTGACCATGCAGTATTCCAACAAGTTCCTGGACAATGAAACTGTCGTCCGGGCCCGCAGAAATGCCATGAAGCTGTATGACCGGGACTACAACTACAAGGATGCCCTGGACACGATCGCCACGGCGGTGGAGCGGGCTGAGCCAGGCAGCTACCAGCGGATTGAAAATGCCTATTATCAAGAGCAAAAAGAACTTATTGATTGAAGCCAAGCGGATTTTGGACTAAAATAGAATATCATTTGTAATTAAGCGGTCATTAAAATGGCCGCTTTTTTAAGGAGCAAGAAGCGTGATTTATTTTGACAACAGTGCCACGACCAAGATGGCGCCTGAAGCATTAGAGACCTACAGCCAGGTGGTGACCAAGATCTGGGGCAACCCTTCCAGCCTGCACAAGCTGGGTGACCGGGCCCATGGCCTGCTGGAAGCTTCCCGCAAGCAGGTTGCAGACTTGCTGGGAGTAAATACCGACGAGATCTACTTTACTTCCGGCGGGACGGAATCCAACAACACGGCCATCAAGGGGACGGCCTGGGCCAAGCGGGAATTTGGCAAGCACATCATTACCTCATCCGTTGAGCATGCCTCAGTGGCTAATACTTTTACCGAACTGGAAAACCTGGGCTTCCGGGTTACCCGCCTGCCAGTTGACAAGGAAGGCCGGGTTAATCCGGAAGACTTGAAGGCGGCCCTGGACAAGGATACGACCTTGGTCTCCATCATGGGCGTCAATAACGAAATCGGGACTATCCAGCCGATCAAGGAAATTTCTGAAATCCTGGCAGACTACCCGAACATCCACTTCCATGTTGATAATGTCCAGGCTCTGGGCAAGGGGATCTGGGACCAGGTCTTCACCTCCCGGGTCGACATGATGAGCTTTTCTTCCCACAAGTTCCATGGCCCGCGCGGTATCGGCATTTTGTACAAAAAGCGCGGCCGGATGCTGATGCCTTTGTGTGAAGGCGGCGGCCAGGAGAAGGGCTTGAGAAGCGGGACGGAAAACCTGGCAGCCATCGCGGCCATGGCCAAGGCAGCCCGCTTGCTTTTGACGGACGAAAAGGAAAAGGCGGACAGAGAATACGCCATTAAGGAAAAGATCAGCAAGTACCTGGCAGGTAAGCCGGGCATCCATATCTTCTCTCCTTTGAAGGCGGACTTTGCCCCCCACATCCTCTGCTTTGCTTTAGAGGGGATCCGGGGCGAGACCCTGGTCCACACTTTGGAAGACCAGGACATCTACATTTCCACCACTTCTGCCTGCGCCTCAAAGAAGGCGGACGAAGCCAGCACTTTGGTGGCGATGAAGACGCCAGACGCGATCGCCACCAGTGCCGTCCGGCTCAGCTTTGACGAAAGCAATACTTTAGAAGAAGCAGACGAATTCATCGCGGCTTTTGACGAGATTTACCAGCACTTTGCCAAGATCAACCACTTAGGAGAATAAATTTGCAATACACAGAAATCATGATTCGCTACGGCGAACTGTCCACCAAGGGCAAGAACCGGAAGGACTTCATCAACCGTCTTGCCAGCAATGTCCAGAAGGTTTTGCACGACTTCCCGGATCTGAAGATCCAGACCCACCACGACCGGATGCACATCCTTTTGAACGGGACCCCTTTTGAGCCGGTCAATGACCGCTTAAAGGTCGTTTTCGGGATCCAGACCTATTCCCCAGTCATCAAGACTGAAAAGAGCCTGGAAGCCATTGAAAAAACTGCCCTGGAACTGATGCAGGCAACTTACAAGGCCGGCATGACCTTCAAGGTCAATACCAGAAGAAGCGACCACAAGTTTATCTACGACACTAACCAATTGAACCAAATGGTGGCTGACTACCTTTATAACCACATGGAAGGCCTGCAGGCGGAAATGAAGCACCCGGACATGGTCCTGCTTTTGGAAATCCGCCAGAACGGAGCCTACATCTCCAACCAGCTTCTGCATGGGGCAGGCGGGATGCCAGTTGGCACGGCCGGCAAGGCAGTGATGATGCTGTCCGGCGGGATCGACTCTCCGGTAGCTTCCTACCTGGCCATGAAGCGGGGCGTGAACATCGAAATGGTCCACTTCTTCTCACCGCCATACACTTCTGAAAAGGCCCTGGCCAAGGCCAAGGAACTGACCAGCATTCTGGCCAAGTACAGCGGCCGGATCAACTTCATCGAAGTACCTTTTGCTGAAATCCAGGAAACGATCAAGGAAAAGCTGCCTGAGGGCTACTTGATGACTGTTCAGCGCCGCTTCATGCTGCGTCTGGCCGATATTATCAGGGAAAAGCGGCACGCTTTGGCCATCTTCAACGGAGAATCAGTTGGCCAGGTGGCTTCCCAAACCTTGGAATCCATGGCAGCCATCAATGACGTGACGACCACTCCAGTATTGCGGCCGGTTGCCACCATGGACAAGACTGAAATCATCGCCAAGGCCGAAGAAATCGGGACCTTTGACCTGTCCATCCAGCCATTTGAAGACTGCTGCACCATCTTTGCCCCGCCGCGGCCAAAGACCAAGCCAAAGATCGACAAGGCCCGGGAATATGAAAGCCGCCTGGCCGTTGACGGCTTGATTGAGCGGGCCTTAGCCGGGGTCAAGGTTACTCCGATCTACCCGGGCCAGAGCTTCCTTGACGACCTGGCTGAAGAAGACGCGGACCTGCTTTAATGCTGCGCCTGGACAAATTTTTGGCCAACATGAAGGTGGGCTCCAGGTCCCAGGTTCATGAGATCATTAAGGCCGGCCAGGTGACGGTCAACGGGAAGGTCTGCCGGTCAGCCAAGCAGAAGGTGAAAGAGGATGCGGAAGTTCTGGTTAATGGCCAGGCAGTTGTCTACCAGCAATACCACTACTTTTTGCTCAATAAGCCAGCTGGCGTCTTGTCGGCAACAGAAGACTCCCGGCAAAAGACCGTCCTGGACCTGCTAAAAGACCAGGACCGTTATCAAAAAATCGCTCCAGTGGGCCGCCTGGACAAGGACACGACCGGCCTCTTGCTTTTGACCAATGACGGCCAATTGGCCCACCAGCTCCTGGCTCCGGAATACCATGTGCCTAAGACCTATTACGCGCTTTTGGCCGGAGTAGCCGACGAAGAAACGGCCAAGGCAATTGCGGCAGGCCTCACTTTAAAAGATGGAACGGAATTAAAGCCGGGCCAGCTGAAGATCTTGCGGCAAGACAAGGACCAGGAGCAGTCAGAAATCGAGATCACCATTACCGAAGGCAAATACCACCAGGTCAAGCGGATGTTTGCCTCCCAGGGGATGAAGGTCTTAAAGCTTAAGCGGCTGAGCATGGGACCTTTGACTTTGCCGGCTGATTTAGCTCCTGGCTCTTACCGGCCTTTGACAGAAGAAGAGCTGGCGGCCTTAAAGCAAGTTGCCCTTTAATGGCTGAAAAAATTATGCTATACTTTGTGACAAAGCCAAGATCAAGAGGTGGCGCTTCATGACAGAGAAAGGTCATTTAAGCTGAGAGACCGGAAGGCGCCTGGTAGCTTGATTCGCTGGCCGGCTGAACCAGGAGTAAGCCGGTCCGGTACCCGCGCCGTTACCGCGTTTAAGCGGAGCATTATGCTCAATTTAGGTGGTACCGCGGTTATATATCGTCCTAAACATTTACTTGTCTGGGACTTTTTTTTGGAGGAAATTTATGACAGAATTAGCACCAAAATACAACCCGCAAGAGGTTGAAGCTGGCCGCTATCAAGAATGGCTGGACGAGGACTTGTTCAAGCCGTCCGGTGACAAGAAGGCCAAGCCTTACTCAATCGTTATCCCGCCGCCAAACGTTACTGGCAAGCTGCACCTGGGCCACGCCTGGGACACGGCAATTCAAGACACCTTGATCCGCTACAAGCGGATGCAGGGCTACGACACCCTTTACCTGCCAGGCATGGACCACGCCGGCATCGCCACCCAGGCCAAGGTTGAAGCACGCCTGCGTGAACAAGGGGTCAGCCGCTATGACCTGGGCCGGGAAAAGTTCATGGAAAAGGTCTGGGAATGGAAGGACGAATACGCCAACATCATCAAGAGCCAGTGGCAAAAGCTGGGTCTGTCCCTGGACTACAGCCGGGAACGCTTCACTCTTGACAAGGGCCTGTCCAAGGCTGTCCGCCGGGTTTTCGTTCAGCTCTATAATGAAGGCTTGATCTACCGGGGCGAATATATCATCAACTGGGACCCGAAGCTGCGGACGGCTTTGTCTGACATCGAAGTTGTCCACCAGGATGACCAAGGGGCCTTCTACCACATCAACTACCCGCTGGCTGACGGCTCTGGCAGCGTGGAAATTGCTACTACCCGGCCGGAAACCATGTTTGGTGACACGGCCGTGGCTGTTGCCCCAGGGGATGAACGCTACAAGGACCTGGTGGGCAAGAAGCTGATTCTGCCGCTGATTGGCCGGGAAATCCCGATCATTGAAGACCAACACGTCGACCCGGAATTCGGGACCGGTTTGGTGAAGATCACTCCCGCCCACGACCCGAACGACTTTGAAGTCGGCAACCGGCATGACCTGCCGCGGATCAACGTGATGAACGATGACGGGACCATGAACGACAAGGCGGGCAAGTACGCCGGCATGGACCGCTTTGACTGCCGTAAGCAGCTGGTTGAAGACCTCAAGGCTGAAGGCTACTTGATCAAGGTTGAACCAATCGTTCACTCAGTTGGCCACTCTGAACGCTCCGGCGTGCAAGTTGAACCCCGCCTGTCCACCCAATGGTTCGTCAAGATGAAGCCACTGGCTGACAAGGTTTTGGAAAACCAAAAGGGTGAAGGCAGAGTTAACTTCGTGCCTGACCGCTTTGAAGGCACTTTGGAGCGGTGGATGGAAAACGTCCACGACTGGGTCATCTCCCGCCAGCTCTGGTGGGGCCACCGGATTCCTGCCTGGTACAACAAGCAGACCGGGGAAATGTACGTCGGTGAAGAAGCACCAGCAGACATTGAAAACTGGGACCAGGACCAGGACGTTTTGGACACCTGGTTCTCCAGTGCCCTCTGGCCATTCTCAACTTTGGGCTGGCCGGATGAAGACTCAGCTGACTTCAAGCGCTACTTCCCAACCAACGCCCTGGTAACTGGCTACGACATCATCTTCTTCTGGGTTTCCCGGATGATCTTCCAAAGCTTGCACTTCACCGGCGAGCGGCCATTTGACAATGCCGTTTTGCACGGCTTGATCAGAGACGAGCAGGGGCGGAAGATGTCCAAGTCCCTGGGCAACGGGATCGACCCAATGGACGTCATCGACAAGTACGGCGCTGACGCTTTGCGCTGGTTCCTGTTGAACGGGACCGCGCCTGGCCAGGACACCCGCTTCAGCTACACCAAGATGGACGCTGCCTGGAACTTTATCAACAAGCTCTGGAATGCCAGCCGTTTCGTCATCATGAACCTGCCGGAAGATGCCAAGCCAGCCCAAAAGCCGGATACCAGCAAGTTTGACCTGGCTGACGCCTGGATTTTTGACCGCTTGAACCACACCGTTAAGGAAACTAACCGCCTCTTTGACGAATTCCAATTCGGGGAAGCCGGCCGGGAAATGTACAACTTCATCTGGAACGACTTCTGTGACTGGTACATCGAAATCTCCAAGGTTGCCCTCTACGGCGACGACGCAGAACTGAAGGCCAGAAAGCAGGCCAACTTGACCTGGATTCTGGACCAGATTCTCCGCCTGATCCACCCAATCATGCCATTCGTGACGGAAAAGCTCTGGCTGTCCATGCCGCATGAAGGCAAGTCCATCATGACCGCTGCTTACCCGGAAGCCCACGCTGAATTTAACAATGCCAAGGCTAACGAAGACATGGCCTTCTTGATCGAAATCATCAAGGCTGTCCGGACCATCCGGATGGAAGTGAACGCTCCAATGTCCAGCGCCATCGACATCTTGATCCAGCTGGATGACGAAAAGAATGAAGCAATTCTGCGGGACAACATGGAATACGTGGAAAACTTCCTGCACCCGAAGAAGCTGGAAATCTCCGGCAAGATCAAGGCACCGAAGTTAGCCAAGACGGCTGTGATCGCCGGGGCCCAGATCTTCGTTCCACTGTCAGAACTGGTTGACCTGGACGAAGAAATCGCCAAGATGGGCAAGGAAGAAGCCCGCCTGGAAGCTGAAGTTGACCGGGCAAGCAAGAAGCTGGCCAACAAGGGCTTTGTTGACCACGCGCCAGCTGCCGTGGTTGAAAAGGAAAAGGGCAAGCTGGCCGAATATGAAAGCCAGCTGGCCGGCGTGCGCGACCGCATCAAGGAATTGAAAGAAAGTCGTTAAAGACGTGAAATTTAGGACAGTTAATGAACTTACCGCTTACCTCTATCATTTGCCGCGCTTGCACGAAAAGAGCGACCTGACCTATGTCAAAAGGGTGCTCAAGGCTCTGGGGGATCCCCAGGACAAGGTCAAGTGCTGCCACATTACTGGAACCAACGGCAAGGGCTCAACTGCATATTACCTGAGCAATCTGCTCCAAAAGGCCGGTCAGCAGACTGGCCTTTTTGTTTCGCCCTTTATCATCCGCTTTAACGAGCGGATCCAGCTGAACGGGCAGGCAATCGCGGATGAGGACCTGCTGGAAGTGGCAAATGAAGTTGAAGCCGCAGTCGGCCACTTGCGGGAAGAAGAGGCAGATTTTGCCCTGGTGACCTTTGAATATGAAGTTGCCATGGCCTTCCTCTTTTTTGCCAAGCAAAAATGTGATTACGCGGTTATTGAAGTCGGCATCGGGGCCGAGCATGACAAGACCAATGTGATGACGCCAGTAGTCAGCTTGATTACCACTATCGGCCTTGACCATGAGCAGATCATCGGACCGACTTTGGCTGATATTGCCAAAGAAAAGAGCGGGATCATCAAGCCGGCTGTCCCGGTCATCCTCGGTGACATCCCAGCCAGCGTAAAGGGAATCGTTGAAGAAAAAATAACTGAATCAGCTAGTCCTTCTTACTGGCTGGGCCGGGACTTCCATGTCAAGGAAGAAAAAGCAGGCTATGAGCTTGCGGTTGCCGGGCAAAATTACCAGTTGCCGGCCTGGCCCCGGCCAGAAGCTAAAGACGCGGCCATGGCCTTGGCGGCTTTTGCCCTTTTGCCGCTTGCTTTAAGTGAAAAGGCAGCTGAAGCTGCCTTAACCCAGACCACGGTTCCTGGCCGCTACCAACGCCTGGAAAAGGCGGGATGCAGCTTTTTATTGGACGGGGCCCACAATGTCCAGGCTGGAAGCGAACTTTTGCCATATGCCCGCCGCCTGGCCAAGGATAAAGGCGGCCGGCTTTTGGTCTTAGCTGGCATGATGAAGGACAAGGACTTGAGTGACTTTCTGACTCTGCTGAAAGATGAAAAAGTCACCTTGACCAGCCTGGCTTACCCGCGAGCAGCTAAAAAAGCTGACTTCCCGGCCTGGGTCCAGGAAAAATTTGCCTATGAGGGCGATTTGGGCCAGGCATTAAAGCAAGTGATGGCGGAAGCTGGAGACCGGGACTTGATCTTGGTTACGGGTTCATTTTACTTGGTCAGCGCGGTCTTGCAGCTTCTGCAGAGCGCCTGAGCATGAAGGGGGAAAATATGCGTGTTGCAGGTTTAAAGATGGACAAGCAGGGGGTCATTTTTGACATGGACGGCCTCCTGGTCAACTCCGAAGAGCTCTACTGGCAGGCCAATATCCAGGCCGCCCGGGAATACAAGCTGGGCATCAGCGATGATGCTTACCTGGACCTGGTTGGAGCCAGCGTCAAGGCCATGGATGCCTTTTATGAAAAATATTTTCCAAACGATGAGGTCCGCCAGGCTTTTGTCAAGCGGACCGACGACCTGGTCTGGGAATGGACCGACCAGGGCAAGCTGAAGCTGAAGGCCGGGGTCAAGGAGGCTCTGGAGTACTTTAATGACCTGGGCTTAACCGTCGGGATCGCCAGCAACAACTATAAGAGCGTGGTTGACCACAATCTCTGGGTGACCGGCTGCCGGAACAGCTTTGACTTTATCGTTACCCATGACGAAGTTGCTGAGAAAAAGCTCCGGTCCAAGCCTTTCCCGGACCTCTATCTGGCTGCCCAAGAGCGCAGCGGCCTGGGTAAAGACCAGCTCTTGATCTTTGAAGACTCCAGCATGGGGGTCGAAGCGGCGGAAAATGCCGGGATTGACTGCGTCATGATTCCCGACATCAAGCCCGCTTCAGCCGAAGACCGGGCCAGAGCCCAGCTGATTTGCCCGGACTTTTTTGACTTTTTGAAAAAAACTTCTTAGTTTTTGGCGTAATTAGTAGTAGAGCGTAAAAATAAGGAGGAAATGCAAATGACCGAAACTACGCAAAACTACTATTATGTTGAAAGTGACCGTGACCTGCTCAAGCTGCTCTTTGACCAGCTGCCCTGCCAGAGTCTGGAAGACCTGTTGCAGCTGCTGGATCAAAAGCACATTGCCAGCTTCAAGGACATCTTGGACTACGCGTCAGGACCGGACTGCCCCAATGACCTGGCCTTGACCATCGAGGTGGCCATGGACCGGTTGCGGCGGACTGACATGCGGCGCAGCTCTGACTGGGCCAGCAGCTCTAAGATTGGCAACTACCTGGCTAATAAACTGCTGGGGCAAAAGCAGGAGCAGTTCTGGGTCCTCTATTTTGACCAGCAGCAGAATCTCCTGGGGGAAAAAATGCTTTTCCAAGGCACCCTGGACCGGTCCTGGGTCCACCCCAGAGAAATCTTCCGCTGGGCGGTGGTCTACGGCTGCGCCAGCATCATCGTGGCCCACAACCATCCCAGCGGGGCGCTGACCCCGTCAGACAATGACCTGGAATTGACCAAGGGCTTGAAAAAAGCCAGCAAGATCATGAAGATCACCTTTTTGGACCACTTCATCATCGGCGGGGGTGAATATTTGAGCCTGCGGGAGCGGGAATTGTTTTAAAATTAGCTTAATTTTCCGCCAATCCATGACTTTCACGGGCATTATGCTATAATTAAGCAAGATTAAGCGAGTAAATAAGGAGAGATATCCGTGTTTGGATTAGGTTCAAAGAATATCGGTATTGACCTGGGTACCGCCAACACCCTGGTCTACGTTGAAGGCAAAGGCATCGTTTTGCGTGAACCTTCAGTTGTTGCCAAGAATACCAAGACTGGCGAAGTTATTGCAGTAGGTTCAGAAGCCAAGGAAATGATCGGCAGAACTCCAGGCTCAATCGTGGCTATCCGCCCGATGAAGGACGGGGTTATCGCTGACTATGACACGACCGCGGCCATGCTTAAGTACTTTATGGGCAAGACGGTCGGCAATTCCAAGCCTTCAGTCATGATCTGCGTGCCTTCAGGCGTTACTGAAGTTGAAAAGCGCGCTGTTATCGACGCTGCCCGGGTGGCAGGGGCCAGAGAAGCTTACGTGATTGAAGAACCATTCGCCGCAGCTATTGGTGCCGGTTTGCCGGTTATGGAACCAACTGGTTCCATGGTCGTTGACATCGGTGGTGGTACGACTGACGTAGCCACTATTTCCCTGGGCGGGATCGTTTCTTCAACTTCCATTCGCCAGGCTGGTGACAAGTTCAACCAAGCAATCACCAACTTTGTGCACGGCAAGTACAACCTGCTGATCGGTGAAAGAACCGCTGAAGACATCAAGATCCAAATCGGTTCAGCTTCTGTTGAAGCAGCCAAGGAAATCGAATCAATGACCATCCGCGGCCGGGACCTGGTGTCGGGCTTGCCGAAGTCATTGGAAATCAGTGCCGTTGACGTTGCAACTGCTATTCAAGACGTTGTTCAAGACATCATTGTTGCGATCAAGGAAACATTGGAATTGACTTCTCCTGAAATTGCCGCAGACGTAATTGACCATGGTATCGTCCTGACCGGTGGTGGTGCCCTGCTCAAGAACTTGCCAGAAGTCATCTCTGACGCGACCAAGGTGCCTGTCTTCATCGCTCAAGATCCGCTTGACTGTGTAGCAATCGGTACCGGTGAATCTTTGAAGCACCTGGACGTAATGCGGAAGACTAGCAGATAAGAAATAAGAAAACCGGCCTCCGGGCCGGTTTTTATATTGGATGGGTGTTTATGAAGAATTTTTTTCAAAACAGAAAAATGCTGGCGGCTTTCGGGACCGTGGCGGTTTTGGCAGCCCTGCTGGGCTCAACGGTGATGCTGAGAAACAACCTGAGCGCGCCGCTTTTGATCCAGCGCCTGGGCAATGACATCGTCTCCGTGGGCTCAAGAATCGTGAGCGTGCCGGTTTCCTGGTTTACTGATGGAATCGACAGCGTCAAGGACTTGCAGAACGCGGCTGATGAAAACAGTCACTTAAAAAATAAGGTGGCTGAGCTGGCCCAGGTCGAAGCCAGAAATGCTGCCCTGGAAAAGGAAAACAAGCAGCTGAAAGCTGCCGCTGGAATTAAAAAGACCTTGACCGGCTACACGACCACGACTGCTTCAGTAATTTCCCGCTCCAGCGACAGCTGGTCAGAAGTCTTGACCATTGACAAGGGCAAGAGCTCCGGCTTGAAGAAGGACATGGCGGTCATGTCCGGCGGCGGCGTGATTGGCCGGATCCTGGAAGTCGCCGCGGCCACCAGCAAGGTAGAACTGATCACCACGACTGACAGCTCAGCCAACCGTTTTGCCGTGCAAGCCACGACAGACACGGGCAAGGTTTTGCACGGGATCATCAGCGTCCAGTCAAACGGCACTTTGACCTTTACCCAGGCCTCCAGCTCAAGCAAGCTGAAGAAGGGAACCAAGGTCTACACCAGCGGCCTAGGCGGGACTTCACCGAAGGGGCTTTTGATCGGGACGGTGGCGGAAACCACCAAGGACAGCTTTGGCCTGTCTGACTTGATCAAGATCAAGCCGGCCGGCAATTTGAGCGACGCGTCCGTGGTAACGGTCGTCAAAAGGAGCGTGGCTGGCTAATGCGGATTTTCAAGCAATGGGTTTTGGCCATCGCCCTTTACCTGGCTCTAGTTATGGAGGGGACCCTGTCCGTTTACCTGCAGCCGGCCTTGACTTACCAGCACGGCCGGGCGGGGCTCTTGCTCCTGCCAATCGCCGTTTTGATCATCGCCTATGAAGACGAAAGAAACGAGAAGGAAATCTGGCTGGCCCTGGCGGCCGGAGTAGTTGCCGACCTCTACTTCTGGGGGATCATCGGGATCTACACCTTTATCCTGCCGGCCCTGTCGGCTTTTGGCCGCTGGTATGCCCGGGTCTTTCCAGAACTCTTTGTTTTCCGCCTGCTGGGCAACATCGTGGCCATTACCGTCAGCTGCCTTTACACCTGGCTGGTTTTCCGTTTGATCGGCTGGACTGATTTGACCTTGAAGGCCATCGGCTTCAGCCTCTTATACACGGCCGGCTGGACGACCGGGATCAGCCTGGCAACTTACTGGCTTTGGGCCAAGCTGGCCAGATCTTATCCTTTCCTGGTTGACCTGGACAATTACCGGTATTAATGAGCAATAAAAAAGCGGCCAGCGTGAAGCTGACCGCTTTTGAGCGTATTGTAGATTTATTGGGCAGTTAAGTAGTAAAGAACAGAGGCTGCCACGCCAAAGAGCGTGATCAAAGCCATCAAGACTACCATGAAATTCTCAATCTTTTGAAATGTTGACTTTTTCTTTTTACGTGCCATAGAAGCCTCCTATATGAGAGTGATTATAACCTTTTTGTCGGCGATTTGCAATTTCCTTGCTACACTTTAAGAGAAAAATAAAAATGTGCTAAACTAGCTAGCAGATGGAGGAAAATTATGCTGATGATATTCTTATTGCCGGCCTTTGGCCTGGCTTGCGCCTACCTGGTCAACCTGATCTGGCCTAAAGCCGCCTTTAAAGGCTATGATGTCATGCCTCTCTTTTTGATCTACGCCTGCCAGCTGATGACCAACTTAAAGGGCGTGCCATCCTTTTTACCGGCCGGCTTTTTGCTTTACTTCATATTGATATTGCTGGCCGCCATCAGATGGGCCATGATCAACAAGAACATTTCCTTAGGGAAGATGTTCCGCCAGTTCTGGTCCTACCTGGATGCCTGCAGTTTCTTTTGGTATTGCGGATTGCTTTTGGTCGTTATGATCTGACAAATTACTGTCAGCCGCTTAGCGCGGCTGGCAGTTTTTTAATTTTTTCGGAAATCTGCTTGTGCTTTTCAGATATTGTGGTTTAAAGTGGGGATTTGTGGTAAATTGTTAACAGAAGGGAGGAGCCTGCCATGTTCATGGGCGAATACCAGCACAATTTGGACGCCAAAGGCCGTTTGATTATCCCGGCCAAGCTGCGTGAACAGATTGGGCCAGCCATGGTTTTGACCCGGGGCATGGAAGGCTGCATTTTTGGCTATCCTTTGACGGAATGGGCCAAGATCGAGGCCAAACTGGCCAAGCTTCCCTTGACGAAGAAGAACGCGCGGAGTTTTACCCGGATGTTTTATTCCGGCGCTATGGAAGGCGAATTCGACAGGCAGGGGAGAATCAACTTGTCCCCCACCTTGAAGAAGCACGCCGGCCTGGTCAAGGAATGCGTCATTGTCGGCGTCTCCAACCGGATTGAAATCTGGGCTAAGGAGCGCTGGGAAGAGTATTCTGACGAAGCCAACGAAAGTTATGATGAAATTGCGGAAGATTTGGACGATATCGAGTTATAAAGATGGAATTTAAGCATACTAGCGTGTTATTGCACGAAACAATCGACAACCTGGCCCCGCAAAGCGGCGGCACATATGTGGATGCCACCTTCGGCGGGGGCGGGCATGCAAGATACCTGCTTAGTAAGCTGGACAAAGGAAATCTAATCGGTTTCGACCAGGACCAGTACGCGATTGACACCGCCCAGAGTAATTTTGCTGCCTTTTTAAGAGAAGACAGCCAGCCCCGCCTGCAGCTGGTCCACAACAACTTCAGCCACTTAAAAGAGGAGCTGGCCAAGCTGGGGATTAGCGGCATTGACGGCATCTACTACGACTTGGGTGTTTCATCTCCGCAATTGGACCAGGCTGAACGCGGTTTTTCCTACCGTTTTGACGCAAGGCTGGACATGCGGATGGACCAGAGCCAGGACTTTGATGCTTACCAGCTGGTCAACCAGTATGACCAAAAGCAGCTGGCTGACGTCCTTTACCGCTACGGCGATGAGAAGTTTTCCCGGCAGATCGCCAGAAAGATCGTTGAAAGAAGACAGGTCAAGCCGATTGAAACTACTTTTGAGTTAGTGGAGATCATTAAGGAAGCAATTCCGGCAGCAGCCCGCCGCAGCGGCGGCCACCCGGCCAAGAAGAGCTTCCAGGCCATCCGGGTGGAAGTCAACCACGAGCTGGACGTTTTGCGGGCATCTTTGGAAGAAGCCATCAGCCTGCTCAATCCCGGCGGCCGGATCTCCGTCATCACCTTCCAGTCTTTGGAAGACAAGATCGTCAAGCAGACCTTCAAGAAGTATTCAGAAGTTGAAATTCCCCGCGGGATGCCGGTTGTGCCCGAGGGGATCAAGCCAACTTTACGCCTGGTCAACCGCAAGCCGATTACGGCCAGCGAGGAAGAACTGGCGGAAAACAACCGATCACACAGTGCAAAGTTAAGAGTAGCAGAGAAGTTATAAAGAGGACCACAATGGCTGGAAACACAGTTAGAAAATACAATTACGAACCAGAAGAGGAAGCCCGGAAAAGTCCTCGTTTGGTGGTTGATCCGCAGAAGGTGCCATACTCAGCTTTTGAAAAGCTGCTGGCAGTCTTGGGCCTGCTTGGGGCAGTTGCCTTGATTACCTTGAACGTGTCGGCTAGTGTTTCGGCGACTTACGCCCAGCGGCAGCTGACCAACGTCAAGGAATCAATTACCAAGCAAAAGAACGCAACAGCTGACTTGCAGCAGGAAATCGGTGAGCTGTCATCAAATACCCGCCTGAACAAGATCGCCCAAAGTCAAGGACTGAAGTTGCGTGAAAATAACATTAGGACAATTCGCTAATGAAGAAGACCACTAATTTAAGAAAAATAAAATCCAGAGCACACGGCTATCGCTTTACAGTTGGGAGAATTCTAGAGTTAGTCGTTGCTTTGGTTTTTCTTTTTTTTGCCGGCCGCATGCTTTATTTGTCGATTTCAAAAACGATTGATGGCCAGGACATCAGCAAGAGAACTGCCGCGATCTACCGCCGCAACACAGTATTGACCGCTAACCGGGGCACGATTTATGACAAGAACGGCTTGATCATTGCCCAGGATTCCCACACCTACACGGTCTACGCGATTTTGGACAAGACTTATGTTGACTCTAATAAGAAACCACTCTATGTTCAAGACAAGGAGAAAACGGCCGATAAGCTGGCCACGGTTTTGCCCCTTTCCAAGGCAAAAATCCTCAAGTATCTGAACCCGAAAAATAAAAACACCTTCCAGGTTCAGTTCGGGATAGCCGGGTCCGGTTTAACCTTGACTGAGAAAAAGAAGATCCAGGCCATGCACCTGACCGGGATTAAGTTCATGGAAACGCCGTCGCGCTTGTATCCAAACGGGGTTTTCGCTTCTAACGTGGTCGGCTATACGGTTTCTCAAACCAATTCCAAGACGCAGACGACGGAACTGGAAGGGGTGACTGGGCTTGAAGCCTACTTCAACAAGATCCTCAAGGGGACCAACGGCTATGAGACCAGCATGGTCGACTCTTCAGAAAACCAGCTGCCAAGCGGATCCCACTCCTATAAGGCGGCTAAAGACGGGGACAATCTATATTTGACGATTGACTCCCAGCTCCAAAGCGCCCTGGAAACCTATATGAGCAAGGTGCAGAAGAACTACAAGCCGAAAGCTATGACAGCGGTCATTGAGGACTTGAAGACAGGGAAGATCCTGGCAGCCTCCCAGCGGCTGACCTTCAACTCTCAGACCAAGGCTGGAATCAGCAAGGCCGGCAGCAACCTCCTGGTCCAGTCCAGCTATGAGCCGGGTTCTGTTTTCAAGATCCTGTCTCTGGCCGCCGCGGTCAACAGCGGCAACTACAACCCTAAGTCCTACTACCGGTCAGGGTCAATTACCGTTTCCGGCTCCACTATCTATGACTGGCAGAAGTCCGGCTGGGGGACGATCCCGTTCTCCCAGGCCTTCCCGCGCTCCAGCAATGTCGGGATGGTCTACCTGGAAAAGAAGATCGGGGCCAAGCTCTGGCGCAAGTACCTCAATATGTTCCGCATCACCCACAAGACCGGGATTACCCTGCCAGGTGAAGTTTCCGGCAGCTTGTCCTTCTCAAGTCCGGTTGACCAGGCGGTAACTTCCTTTGGCCAAGGGGTCACGGTCAATGTCATGCAGATGATGCAGGTTTACAGTGCCCTGGCCAACAACGGGCAGATGGTTAAGCCGCAACTGGTGGAAAAAATCACCGATTCTTCGGGCAAGACAATCAAGAGCTACAAGGTCCAGAAGGTTGGCAAGAAGATTTTTACTGCCCAGACCAGAAAAGTAGTCATGCAGAACATGAAGAAGGTTTTGGACAAGGAAATCGGGACCGGCCACATCTACTACATGAAGGGCAAGGACTTCGGGATCAAGACCGGGACGGCTCAGATTGCCAAGTCAACCGGCGGCTACATGACCGGGGACCGGGACTATGTCTTCTCAGTCGTGGGGATTACCCCAACTAACAATCCCCGCTACTGCATCTATTTGACCATGAAGCAGCCAAGCAAGCTGGGCAGCGGGGCCGAAACCATCCTGGCCCAGATCTTTAAACCGATGATGAGCCGGCTGGTTCTTTTGAACAAGGGGGACAAGTCAGCTTCGGCCGTGGTCAAGGTGCCGAAGTTTACCGGCATGACCTATGCCAAGGCGAAAAAGACCGCGACCTCAAATGGTCTTTCCCTGGTCCGCCTGGGGACTGGTTCCAAGGTCCTCAGCCAAAAGGCAGGGGCCGGTGAAACGGTATCCGTTGGCAGCACCGTCTTTGCCTTGACTAGCGGCAAGATCAGCCTGCCGGATTTGACCGGCTGGAGTGAAAGCCAGATTGAGGCCTACGCCTCCCTGGCCGGCATCAAGCTGCAGCTGTCAGGCAGCGGCAAGGTCAAGTCACAGAGCCTGGCCCAGGGGACGGTAGTTAAATCAGGGACGAAATTGAAAGTAGAGTTAAAGGAGTAATAGATCGATGCAAGCAAGTTTGATTGCTTTTATGATTTCACTGGTACTGAGCGCCTTGCTTTTGCCATGGCTGATCATCTGGATGAGAAGCCACGACGAAGGCCAGCAGATCCGGGATGAAGGGCCGAAATGGCATGAAAAGAAGTCGGGGACCCCGACCATGGGGGGCACGGTCTTCGTGCTTTCAGCCGCGGTCGCAACGGTTGCCATCTGTGCTTACAAGGGCCAGCTGTCTAAGACAGTCTGGATTTTGTTAGTTGCCCTTTTGGGCTACGGGATCATCGGCTTTTTGGATGACGGCTTGAAGCTTTTTTTCAAGCGGAACCTGGGCCTGAGAGCCTGGCAAAAAATGGCCCTGCAGCTGCTCGTCGCTGCTGCTGGTATCGTTTTGCTGGCGGCCAGTGACAACTTTGACTTCGCTCTTTACCTGCCTTTTGCCGGGGTGGTCAAGAACGTGGCCCTCTTTACCTTGTTTGAAGTCTTCTGGCTGGTTGGCTTTTCAAATGCCGTCAACCTGTCTGATGGTCTGGACGGCCTGGCAACCGGTCTGTCCTTTATCGCTTACGGCACTTACGCCTGGCTGGCCTTTAAGAGCCAGAACTTCGGCGTTCTGGTCTTCTGTATGGCGGTAATGGGGGGCCTGGCAGCCTTCTTCATGTTCAACCACAAGCCGGCCAAGATTTTCATGGGGGATGCCGGTTCCCTGGCCCTCGGGGGCGGTTTGGCGGCAGTCAGCATCTTCTTGGGCCGGCCATGGTCCTTGCTGTTGGTCGGGATTGTCTTTGTCTGCGAAACGGCCAGCGTTATCTTGCAGGTTGCCTCATTTAAGACGACTGGCAAGCGGATTTTTAAGATGACGCCAATCCACCACCACTTTGAAATGCTGGGCTGGTCTGAATGGAAGGTCGACCTGGTCTTCTGGCTGGTCGGTCTGGTTGGCAGCGGAATTTACTTGATGATTTGGGGATAATTAACGATGAAAGAAATCGATAAATATGCTGGTAAAAACATTCTTGTTTTAGGTCTGGGCCGGAGCGGCTTCGCGGTCAGCAAGCTGCTCCTTAAGCTGGGCGCGCGTTTGACTTTAAATGACAAGGCCGACCTGGCTGCTGACCCGAAGGCTAAGCAGTTAGCTGACCTGGGCGTCAGAGTAATTGGCGGCAGCCACCCGGTTGACCTGTTTGACCAGGAAAAGTTTGACTACCTGGTTAAAAACCCCGGCATCCCTTACGAGAACCCGATGGTGGCTAAGGCCAGCGAAAAAGGGGTTCCGATCATCACTGAACCTGAAGTTGCTTTAAGCGCCAGTGAGTCGCCTTATGTCTGCGTCACTGGTTCAAACGGCAAGACCACCACGGTCATGCTGACCCAGCAGATCATGGATCACTACCTGCAAAAGCAGGGCCACCACGCTTACGCGGTCGGCAACATCGGCTGGCCGATTTCTGAAGTAGTTTTAAACCAGGCCGGCCCAGACGACCTGCTGGTCGTGGAAATGTCCAGCTTCCAGCTGATGGGGGTAACCGACATTGAGCCAAAGGTAGCCGCCATCGTTGACATCTATAACAATGTCCACCTGGACTACCACAAGACTTTTGATAACTATGTTGACGCCAAGCTGAACGTTGGCCGCTTCCAAAAGGCCAGCGACTACTTCCTGGCCAACTTTGACCAAAAGGATATCCTGACTAGAGAAGAAAAGGCAACTAAGGCCAAGATTCTGACCTTCAGTGAAAATGATCCAGCTGCAGACTTCTACATTGGCCAGGACTACTTGATGCATGGCGAAGAAAAGATGATGAAGATTGCCGACATCAAGCTGCCGGGGATCCACAATTTGCAAAACTCCCTGGTTGCCATCGGCATCAGCAGCCTGATGGGGGCCGGCAAGGACGACATCGCGGCCGTTTTGTCCACCTTCACCGGGGCTGAACACCGCCTGCAGTACGTGACCACCCTTGACGGGGTCAAGGTCTACAATGACTCCAAGTCAACCAACATTGAAGCAGCCACCGTGGCCATCCAGTCCTTCAAGCAGCCGGAAGTCCTTTTGGCCGGGGGCCTGGACCGGGGCTTTCTCTTTGACTCCCTGGTTGATCTGTTTAAAAAGCACGTCAAGGCCATCGTAACTTACGGGGAAACCCGTTACCTGCTGGCGGACGCGGCCAGAAAGGCCGGAATCAAGACCATCGTGGTTGTTGACAACCTGCATGAAGGGGTTAAGGAAGCATCCAAGCTGGCTGAAGCCGGCGACGTCCTGCTCTTTTCACCGGCCTGCGCTTCCTGGGACCAGTTCAAGACCTTTGAAGAACGCGGCGAATATTTTGTCAAGTATGTAAAAGAATTGGAAGAGAAATAAAATGAGAGTTATTTTTTCTGGTGGTGGCACTGGCGGCCACATTTATCCCATCATGGCCTTGATTGAACGCCTGAAGGAAGAAGGCATTTGCCAAGACGATGAGATTTTGTTCGTCGGCACCAAGAAGGAGCTGGAATCCAAGATCGTGCCTGCCGCCGGGGTCAACTTTAAGACCATCGACATCCAAGGCTTTGACAGAAAGCACCTGTTGAACAATGTTAAGACCATCCAGCTCTTTTTAAAGGCGACTAAGCGGGCCAAGGAAATTTTGGCTGACTTTCAGCCGGACGTTGTCCTGGGCACTGGCGGCTACGTCAGCGGGGCGATTGTCTACGAAGCCAGCAAGATGAAGATTCCGACCATGATCCACGAGTCCAACTCCGTGGTCGGGGTGGCCAACAAGTTCTTAGGCCACTACGTGGACAAGATCTGCTATACTTTTGACGACGCGGCCAAGGAATTTCCGGAAAAAAAGAAGCTGGTCAAGACCGGCAACCCGCGTTCCCAGCAGGTTTTGAGCTTAAATGCCAAGCCAGTTGACCTGGCAGGCGATTTGGGCCTTAACCCCCAGATTCCGACTGTCCTGGTCTTCGGGGGTTCCCGGGGCGCCTTGGCCATCAACCGGGTCATGCTCAAGTCTTTGATGGAGCTGAAGAAGAAGCCTTACCAAGTGATCTGGGCAACCGGGACTTACTACTATGACGCGATTGAGAAAAAGCTGGCTGATGTTGACTACGGCGACTCCATCAAGGTCGTGCCGTATATCGCCAACATGCCGGGCCTTTTGCCGGAAATGACCTGCGTTGTTTCCCGGTCCGGGGCAACCAGCCTGGCTGAGTTCACGGCCTTGGGCGTGCCAGTCATCTTGATTCCCAGTCCTAACGTGACCCACAACCACCAGATGAAGAATGCCATGGACCTGGAAAAGGCCGGGGCGGCTTTGGTGATTGCGGAAGATGATCTGAACGAAAACACCTTCGTGTCCTCCATCGACCACCTGCTTTTGGACCATAGCTATGCCGAAAAAATGCGGCAGGCTTCCAAGGCCTTGGGCGTGCCCGATGCATCTGACCAGGTCATCAAGGTCATGAAGGAAATTGCCAAGAAGAACTGATAATAAACGATTAGGAGGAAGCAATGGCTCGCAAACGGATAACCCGCAGAGACCCAGAAGAGGAGCTCTCTAAATTCTTACGCCACGAACCTGGCCAGGGGCAGGAAACACGCAAATTGTCGAGCCAGCTTACTTCGCTTAAGAAAGAACGCCGGCGGGGCCTGTTTACCCGGCTGGGTTCGATCATGGCCGTCTGCCTTTTGGCTATCGCTTTTTTAACCTACTACGTCTCGCCTTTAGCCGACGTATCAACGGTCAGGGTGCTCGGAGCTGATGACCTGGATGGCAAAAGCATGGTTGAAGTAGCCCAGATCAAGGCTTCTGACAAGGTCGTTGATGCCTTGCGGGGGCAAAAGAAGATCAGCAAGAAGCTGGCCGCTAAATACCCTGAAGTGGCTTCGGTCACTTTATCGGTCAAGGGGCTGAACACCTTGAACATGCAGGTGCATGAGCGGAAAGTGATCGGCTATATTAAAGACGGGTTCAGCTACCGGAAAATTCTCGCCAACGGGGAACTGGGCACCAAGAGCCTGGCCTGGAGCGAGGTCGACCATGACAAGCCGCTTTTTATCGGCTACAGCAAGCAGGTGGCCTTGAAGACCAACCTTAAAATTTTTAACTCTTTTCCTGAATATTTCAAAAAGCAGGTCAAGATGCTGTCTGGCAATACCAGGCGCAAAACCCAGATGATTCTGGTCATGAAAGATGGCAATGTGATAATCGGCAACACTGAGACGATAAAATCCAAGGTTAAGTACTATAACTCGATTAAACAGGATTTGACAACCAACAGTGTCATTGACATGGAAGTCGGTGCCTTCACCCGCCCTTTGACTAGCGCGGAAAAAAATGCTTACGGCTTGTCTTAATTTTGTATCTTTAAAGAATTATGATATTATCTATATATTAGAATTGGGGGAAGGAAACTTGGATAATTCAACTTTGTTAGTTGGTTTGGACATTGGGACCACGAGCATCAAAGTCGTTGTTGCCGACGCCGCTCATCAAGAGCTGCAGGTTTACGGGGCAGTTGCCGCTCCTACGCGGGGGATGCGGCATGGCAAGATCGTTGATATCGATCAAGTTGCTGAATCTGTCAAAAACGCTATCCAGCAGGTCAGCGAGAAGACCAATAGCAAGATCAACCGGGTAGTGACTGCCTTGCCAGTCAGCATGCTGCAGCTGGAAAGTACAACCGGCCTGGTCAATATTTCTGATTCCGGCAAGGAAGTCGCTAATGAAGACGTCCAGCGGGTCATGTACGCGGCCATCAAGGCTGCCAAGAAAAAGGACCGGCAGGCAGTGGCCTTCTTCCCCAGCCGCTTTTTGATCGACGGGGAAAAGGACGTTGACGACCCGCGGACCATGATTGCCCGCTCCCTTCTCGTCCAGGGGCTGGTAATGACGGCGCCGTCAGCGGAGATTCACAACATCAACACGGTCTTAAAGCACGCTGACATCCAGAACAACTTCTTTGTTCCGGCACCGATGGCTGTTTCCAGCGTAGCCCTGGATGAGGCAGAGAGAACCTTCGGGGCAATTCTGTTGGACATGGGTGGCGGCAGCACGACCGCCACGGTCATCCGCGATGGCCAGATCAAGTACGCTACCGTCGACTTGAAGGGGGCGGCCGACATTACCCACGACATTTCCGTGGTTTTGTCAACGACAATGAGCGATGCTGAAGCTTTGAAGCGGGATTATGGGTATGCCGACCCGGACCTGGCTTCAGAAAATGAAAAATTCGCGGTCAAGGCTGTAGGCAAGGACGAAAACAACCTGGTCAGCGAGAAGTATCTCAGTGAGATCATCAATGCCCGTCTGCAGCAGATCCTGCGCCGGGTGGGCCGGGGCCTTTACAACCATGATGCCCTGTCTTTGCCGGCCGGGGTTATTATTACCGGGGGCAGCGCTCTTTTGGCCGGGATTGACGACCTGGTAGCGGCTGACTATGACGTTAAGGCCAAGATCTACCAGTCAGCCCAGATTGGCCTGCGCAATCCGGTTTATTCAGTGGCCTACGGGATCGTCAACTATGCCAACAACCTGAACGATATCGGCTACCTGGCCAACACCGTGATTTATCAAGATTCAGCTCTTGCTTCAAACGAGCGGCCGGCCAGTGCCGGAAATAGTCAAAAAAATGCTAAAAGAGTGACGCGGAAAGCTGAAAATGACACTGAATTAGCTTATAATAAGACTAAGCTTGATGGGGAAGTAGACACTGAAACCCGGCATGAAGAAAAGACTAATAATAACGAAAATAAAAACAAGGGCTTAGCTGCATTTCTCAGAAAGTTCTTTGATTAAGGGTGGTAAACGTAGATGGCTTTGGATTTTACTTTTGATTCAGATGACAACAACAACGCAGTTATCAAAGTAATTGGCGTTGGCGGGGCAGGCGGCAATGCCGTCAACCGGATGATTGAAGACGGCGTTCAAGGCGTCTTTTTTATCGCGGCCAACACTGATGTACAGGCTTTGAACAGCAACAACGCTGAAGTTAAGATTCAGCTGGGGCCGAAACTGACTAGGGGCTTGGGGGCAGGTTCACATCCTGAAACCGGGCAAAAGGCCGCTGAAGAAAGCGAAGAAACGATTGAAGACGCACTTAAGGGTGCTGACATGATTTTCATCACTGCCGGCATGGGCGGTGGTACTGGTACCGGGGCAGCCCCGGTAATCGCCAAAATTGCCCGGGAAACCGGTGCTTTGACGGTTGGGGTGGTTACCCGTCCATTCAGCTTTGAAGGCCCTAAGCGGTCCAAGAACGCCGCTGAGGGGATTGCTAAGCTGAAGGAATACGTTGACACCCTGGTCATCGTTGCCAACAACCGGCTTTTGGAAATCGTTGACAAGAAGACACCGATGATGGAAGCCTTCAAGGAAGCCGACAACGTCCTCAAGCAGGGTGTCCAGGGCATTTCCGACTTGATCACTTCAACTGACTACGTGAACCTGGACTTTGCTGACGTCAAGACGGTCATGGAAAACCAGGGGGCAGCCTTGATGGGGATCGGCCGGGCCAGCGGCGAAAACCGGACGGTGGAAGCAACCAAGATGGCGATTTCCTCACCGCTTTTGGAAGTTTCCATCGACGGGGCCAAGCAGGTCCTCTTGAACATCACTGGCGGTCCGGACTTGACCCTGTTTGAAGCCCAGGATGCTTCAGAAATCGTTTCAACGGCTGCCGGCGAAGATGTCAACATCATCTTCGGTACGGCCATCAACCCTAACCTGGGCGATGAAGTCGTGGTTACGGTGATCGCTACCGGGATTGATGACGAAGCTGAAGCAGCTGCTTCCAAGCAATTGCCAGGCCGCGGCCACCAAGTGAGTGCGCCTAGAGAAAAGCCAGCTGCGCCTAAGATCTTGACTCCGGAAGAAGCCGCTCTAGCTGCTCCAGTCCAAGAAGCGCCAGTTCAAGCTGAAGCAGCTAAGCCGACCAGCCCGGTCAAGGAAGAGAAGCCAGCTATGATGGACCCGATCAGCGTTTGGGGCCTAAACGACGATGACTACTCAAGACGGCAAAACCCGGAAGAACAAAAGCGGCAGGCTAAAGAAAAGGAAGCGGCTTCGGATGCTGACCCAAGCAGCGTCATTTCCCAAATTGACATCAACACCGATTACGACGACGATGATGACGACGATATTCCGTTCTTCAAGCACCGCCGGGACCGGTAAAGGAGGCAGAGTAAATGAACAACAAATTTAAGGATTTTTTCGGCTTCGGCGACAACGATTCCTATGAGGAAAGAGACGCCTACGAGGAACATTACGACGAACAAGAAGAAATGCAAAACAGCAACCGGCCAACTAACAGCCGTGACAGCAATGTCGTGTCCATTAAGGCCGGCCAGGCTGGCAGCGGGCCAAGCAAGATCGTCCTTTACGAACCGCGGGTATATTCTGACGCTAAGGAAGTAGCCCAGAACCTGCTCAACCAAAAGGCGATCATCATCAACTTCAGCCGGATGGACGACGCTTCTGCCCGCCGGGTAGTCGACTTCATCACCGGGACGGTTTACGCCCTCAATGGTGAAATCCAGCGCGTCGGCGACAAGATCTTCTTGGCTACTCCGCCGAAGTTTGAAACTGACGGCAAGATCACTGAACTGCTTGATAAGAAAGATACTTTAGGTTAATGCAAACATTTTTGGTTTTTTTGTACCGGCTGCTCTACTTTATCTGTGAAGCTTACAGCCTCTTGATCATTATTGATGCCTTTATGTCTTGGATTCCGGCCATCAGCGAATCAGCGGCCGGCCGCTGGATCGACCGGATCGTCAACCCCTTCGTCAACCTTTTCCGGCAGGGGCCGATCCTGCGCTTGATCTACGCGACTGGCATCGACATTTCACCAATGATTGCACTGTTTGTGATCTACTTTGTCCAAAGCGTTGCCTTGGGCTGGCTCTTTAGCATTTTAGGGAGGATCTTCCTGTGATGGACAAGCGCCAGGCCAGCAGCTTTTACCCACATTTTGCAATTGAAGAAAGACCAACAATTGACCAATTTGTTGGTCTTTTTAATCGCCTCTTGTTTACCGGCCAGGCCTTTTTAACGGACTTCCTGGACCCCCGGCAAAGGCAGATCATGGAGACGATCGCCGGCGGGGAAGCCATCGTGCAGGCTTTTGGCGGCTATGAAGAAGCGGAAAAGTGCCGGCTCTACATCAGCCTGGAATGGGAGAACCTGCGCCCAGATGACTACCAGGTTCAGCTTTTTGAAATTGAATACCCGCAAAAATTTGCCAGTCTCCGCCACAGCCAGATTCTGGGCAGCCTGGCCAATTCCGGGGTAAAAACAGATACTTTTGGCGACATCATCACGGACGGGCAAGGCCGGTGGCAGTTTTTCGCGGAAAAAGAACTGGCTGGCTTTTTTGCCAGTCAAATCGACCGGATGGGGCCAGTCAAGGTCCGCCTGGAAGAGAAGCCCTTAAAAGACCGCCTGGAAGCAGAAGACAATTCCGAGATTATTACCGCTGTAGCTTCCTCCATGCGCCTGGACGCGGTTTTAGCGGCTCTAAGCAATAAGTCCCGCAGCCAGGTTAAAGAGGCCCTGGAGGCCGGCGAGGTCCGCTTAAACTGGCATGAAGAAGAAAAAGGTGAAAGCCTGCTGAAAGTTGGCGACATCTTGAGCCTGCGCCGCTTTGGCCGGGTCAAGCTCTTGTCTGTCCAGCCCAGCAAAAAAGGCCGCCTGCGGGTGGAAGGCCAGTTTTGGCCAGCAAAAAGGCAATAAATATTTGACAAAGGGCTGGTTGATGCCTTAAACTCTTTTACTGTAGATAGAAAACTTTTTCATTGTTTTTTATCTCTTACATAATTACGATTAATAAATCAGACTGACAGTCCTGCTTAAAGGCGATCTTAGCGAGTTAATGATGGTGGAAGATTAACACAAGCCGGCGAGCGATCAGCTGCCGATTGGTCTGAGCGGGGGGCCGGCACGATAAGCCGGCAGGAGTGGGGCCTTTCGGGGCTCAATTTAGGTGGTACCACGATAGTCTCGTCCTATTTTAGGATGAGGCTTTTTATTTTAGCGAAAGGATTTTTTATATGCGAGTTAAGGATACGCTGAACCTGGGCAAGACCAAGTTCCCAATGCGGGGCAACCTGCCCAAGCGGGAAGCAGAATGGGAAAAGAACTGGGAAGACCAGAAGTTTTATGAAAGACGCTTGAAGCTTAACGAAGGCCATGAAAGATTTGACCTTCACGACGGACCTCCATTTGCCAACGGCAACATTCACATGGGCCACGCCTTGAACAAGATCACCAAGGACATCATCGTCCGGAGCAAGAACATGGAAGGCTACTACGCTCCTTACGTTCCGGGCTGGGATACCCACGGCCTGCCAATTGAGCAGCAATTGACCAAGCAGGGCGTTGACCGCAAGACCATGGACCGGGCTGCTTACCGGGAATTGTGCCGGAAGTTTGCCATGGAGCAGGTTGAAAAGCAGCGGACCGACTTCAAGCGCCTGGGCGTTATGGGCGACTGGGACCACCCTTACATCACCCTTTTGCCGGAATTTGAAGCCGCAGAAATCCGGGTCTTCGGCAAGATGTACGAAAATGGCTACATCTACCAAGGCAAGAAGCCGGTTTACTGGTCCTGGTCCAGTGAATCAACTTTGGCGGAAGCCGAAGTCGAATACCACGACGTGGAATCACCATCAATTTACATTTCCTTCCCGGTCAAGGACGGCAAGGGCAAGCTGAGTGAAGAAAACACCTACTTCCTGATCTGGACGACCACGCCATGGACTATTCCTTCCAACCAAGGGATTGCCGTTAACCCGAAGTTTGACTACTCAGTTGTTGAAGTTGGCGACCGTCGCTACGTTGTCGGTACTGACCGCTTGAGCGCCGTAGCCGAAATCTTGGGCTGGGACAGCTACAAGACTGTTCAGCACCTTAAGGGGACGGACATGGAATACATGGTGGCCAAGCACCCTTACATCGAAGGTCGCGACAGCCTTTTGATGGAAGCTGTCTACGTTACTGACGATGATGGTACCGGCCTGGTCCACACCGCTTCCGGCTTTGGTGAAGACGACTACAACACTGCCATGCGCTACGGCTTTGACGTTTTGTCCCCAATGGACAACAAGGGTTGCTTCACTGAAGAAATCCCTGACCCGGACCTGGTGGGCAAGTTCTACACTGACACCAACGAAATCGTCAAGGACAAGCTGGCGGCTGCAGGCAACCTTTTGCACTACAGCACCTTTGTCCACTCCGCCGCTCACGACTGGCGGACCAAGAAGCCGGTAGTCTACCGGGCAACCACGCAATGGTTTGCCTCAATCTCCAAGTTCAGAGACCAGATCCTGGACCAGATTGAAAAGACCACCTTCTACCCGGCCTGGGGCAAGACCCGCCTTTACAACATGATCAAGGACCGGGGCGACTGGGTAATTTCCCGCCAACGTGCCTGGGGCGTGCCTTTGCCAATCTTCTACGCTGAAGACGGCACCGCCATCGTGACGCATGAAACCATCGAACACGTGGCTGACCTCTTTGCCAAGGAAGGCTCCAACGCCTGGTTCACCCACCCGGTTGAAGAACTTTTGCCAGAAGGCTTTACTTCAGAACACTCACCAAATGGTAAGTTCACCAAGGAAACTGACATCCTGGACGTTTGGTTTGACTCCGGGTCATCCTGGAGCGGGGTCCAGGCTCTGGGCAGAGACGTTCACTACCCGACTTCCATGTACCTGGAAGGCAGTGACCAATACCGGGGCTGGTTCAACTCCAGTTTGATCACCAGCGTGGCTACCAACGGGGTAGCTCCTTACAAGTCAGTCCTGTCTCAAGGCTTTACTTTGGACGGGCAAGGGCGGAAGATGTCCAAGTCATTGGGCAACACGATCGCTCCTAACGATGTCATCAAGCAAATGGGGGCCGAAATCATCCGCCTCTGGGTTGCTTCCGTTGACGCTTCCGGCGACGTCGGCGTGTCAATGGACATCCTGCGCCAGGTTTCAGAAGGCTACCGGAAGATCAGAAACACCTTCCGCTACATGCTGGCCAACACGGCTGACTTTGATCCGGAAAAGGACCGGGTAGCTTACAAGGACCTGCGCAAGATCGACCAGTACCTGGAAGTCAAGCTTAACGACTTAGTTGCCGAAAGCATTGTCAACTACGACAAGTATGACTTCGCTGACGTCTACAAGCTGGTCTTCAAGTTCATCACCAACGACCTGTCCGCCTTCTACCTGGACTTTGCCAAGGATGTCCTTTACATCGAAGGCAAGGACAGCCACGCCCGCCGGTCAATGCAGACGGTGATCTACGATGCCGCTGTCAAGCTGGCCAAGATCCTGGCACCAATTTTGCCGCACACCATGGGCGAAGTTTGGGGCTACTTGAAGGAAAAGGAAGAAGACGTCTACCTGTCCAACTTCCCTGAAATCGAAGACTACGCTGACGCTGACGACTTGAAGGAAAGCTGGGGCGAATTCATGAAGCTCCGCGACGATGTTTTGAAGGCTCTGGAAGAAGCCCGGGACCAAAAGCTGATCGGGAAGTCCTTTGAAGCCAGCGTAACGGTTTACCCAGGCGAAGCAGCCAAGGCTGCCTTGGACAAGCTGGCTGGGGAAGACTTCCGGGAAATCTTGATCGTGTCCAACCTGGTCATGGGCCAAGGGGAAGTACCGGCTGAAGCCAAGCAATTTGACCAGTCCAGCGTACTTGTCCGCTGGGCCGAAGGCGAAGTCTGCCCACGCTGCCGGATGTACCGGACTGACCTGGGCGCTGACAGCCGTTTGCCGCAACTGTGCGGCCGCTGCGCATCTATCGTGGCCGGCGACCACCCGGAAATACTTGAAGAAGGCCTGGAAGACTAATGCGAACCGGACTTGTAAAACAATTTGCCGAAAAAGCAAGTTTCGGCTTTATTGAAGACGACCAAAATCACAAATTATATTTTGTCTTTTATACTGCCATCAAGGAGGAGGGCTATAAGAGGCTTGAAGTCGGCCAGCGGGTGAGATACCAGCTTGCCCAGGGTAAACACGGACTGCAGTGCATCAACGTTTACTTGGCCAAAGACTAAGCAAAGGAATGACATATGGATTTAAAGGAAACTGAAATTTCAACGAAGGAGGCTTTCCACGGCGGCTTCATCAACCTGCATGTTGAAACCGTGATGCTGCCAAACGGGAAAACCGCCTCCAGAGAGCTGGTCGACCACCGGCCTGCTGCCGCGGCCATCTGCATCAACGATGAAAAGGAGATGCTCCTGGTTACGCAATGGCGGGAAGCGATCAAGCAACTGACTCTCGAAATTCCAGCTGGAATGATTGATGCTAGCGACGTGAGTCCCTTGGATGCAATGAAGCGGGAGTTAAATGAAGAAGGCGGCCTGAAAGCCGAATACTGGGAAAAGGTTGCCGAATTCTACACTTCACCAGGATTTTCCAATGAAAAGCTGCACCTTTTCTACTGTGACACGCTCAGCCCAGTGGCTAACAAACTGGACCTGGACGAGGATGAATTTTTGACGGCAGAATGGTACAGCCTTGAAGAGTTAAAGAACCTGTTGACAGAGGGCAAAATTGTCGACGCAAAGACCATTTATGCTATTTCCGTATGGGAAAACATGCTGCTGACCGGTTCAGAAGGTTAGACTATGACAGAAAAACGTTCCGATTACCGCCGCCGCCAGGCAGAGCAAGCAGAAAAGGCAAATAGACAGGAAGCAGCTGATTCAGCTGCTTTTCCTGCTTTTAAGCAGGACCAGGACCAGAAGACCTTAAAGGCAGAAAAGCTGAAAAAAAGGCTGAATTTTGCTATCCTGGTCGTGTGCCTCTTGATCATCCTGGTTTGGGTGATTTTATTGAAATTTTAAACTGAATTGAGGATTACCGATGAAAATTGCAATCGTTGTTCCAATGGCTGAAGAAGCTGAATTTTATCATCAATACTTTTCCTCAGGTAAAAAAGAAATGTTCGGTTCAACGGAATTCGAACATTTTTCCGTTGCCGGCAACGATCTTTACCTGGGCTTGACCGGGATCGGCAAGGTCCAGGCGGCCATGAACCTGACCAGCCTCCTGGCCAAGGAAAAGATCGACCTGGTCATCATGACCGGGTCGGCAGGGTCCTTGCAAAAAGAAGTTCAGCGGATGGACCTGGTTTTACCAAGCGAATTCGCCTACCACGATGCCCACAACACTTCAGCGGGCAACTATGTCGAAGGACAGATCCCGCAGGAACCGGCCCGCTTTAAGCTGGACTGCGCGGAAAGAGACAAGTTCAAGGACTTTTTGGGCAAAAAGGGCGTGGCCTACAAGGAAGGCTTGGTCGTGACCGGGGATTCCTTCATCTCCTCCCAGGCACAAAAAGACGAAATTCTGGGCAATTTCCCAACCGCCCTGTGCGTGGAAATGGAGGGGGCAGCCTTTGCCCAAGTGGCCTACCACTTTAACGTTCCGCTGATCGCCTTGCGGGCCATCTCCGACAATGGGGATGAAGATGCTGACAACGACTTTGCAGCCTTTGTCAGAAAGGTCGGTGCCCAGGCGGCAGAACTGATCGTGGAATATTTAAGGGAGAATGATTTTTAATGAAGCAGGTATATCTTGACAACGCGGCAACCACGCCCATGTCACCGACCGTCATTGACGTGATCACGGATGAAATGGCCAATGACTTCGGCAATGCCTCCAGCACCCACACCCTGGGCCGGAAGGCCCGCAACAGCGTGGAAACGGCCCGGCACACCATCGCCCAGGCAATCAATGCCAAAGACCAGGAGATTATTTTTACCTCCGGCGGTTCTGAAAGCAACAATACGGTAATTTTTGGCGTGGCGGAAATGCAAAAAGCAGTTGGCCGGCACTTGATTACGACCAAGATCGAACATGAATCAGTTTTAAAGTCCATGCAGCGCCTGGAAGAGCTGGGCTATGAGGTGACCTACCTGGACGTGGACAGAGACGGGCATATTTCCCTTGACCAGCTCCGTGAGGCCATCAGACCAGACACGATTCTGGTCTCAGTCATGGCTGTCAACAACGAAGTCGGCAGCATCAACCCCCTCAAGGATATCGGCCAAATCGTCAAAGACAGCCAGGCCTTCTTCCATGTTGACGCTGTCCAGGGCCTGGGCAACATTGACCTGGACGTGGAAGAAATGGGAATCGACTTTATGTCGACTTCAGCCCACAAGATCAACGGGCCGAAATTCCTGGGCTTCCTGTATGAAAGAGACGGGATCCGTCTGCCAAACCGGATTTACGGCGGCGACCAGGAACTGAAGCGGCGGGCTGGTACGGAAAACGTGCCGGGGATTGCCGGCTTTGGCCAGGCTGTAGCGGAAGTTCAAGCAGAAAGCAAGGCTGACCTGCAGGCCAAATACACTGATTTCCAGAAGATCATCTTGAGCCGGCTGGATGAGAGCGGGGTGGCCTATGAGGTCAACAGCCCCTTGACCGGTCTGGTTTCCCACCATGTCTTGAATCTCCGTTTAAACGGTTTGTCCACTTATGTCCTTTTGGCCAACCTGGACCTGGCTGGCTTCGCTGTTTCAGGCGGGTCGGCCTGCACGGCCGGCAGCCTGACCCCGTCCCACGTTTTGACGGCCATGTTTGGCCAGGATTCACCAAAGGTCAGCGAATCGATCAGGATTTCTTTTGGCCGCTACAACACGGTTGAAGAAGTGGAAGCTTTCGCGGCTGCCCTGGTGAAGGTGGCCCGCAAGCTGCAAGACCGGAAGCGGGAAGACTAAATAGTTGCTTTTTCAAGGGAATGTACTTACAATTAATAAGCGAGGTTTTACTTTATGGCTAATACTGTGATGATCAATGGCGACAAGCGGAAGTTTATGCTTAACCCAGACGTGAAGCTGTATGCGTTGATTGACGCCGGCTTCCAGAAGACCCCCCGGGGCAACTTTGTCTATGAGCACCCGCTTTACAACGAATCGCCTTACAACGCGACGACCAAGCTGAAGATGACCATCAAGAGCGACTTGACCAGCTTGACTATGGTCGTTACGGATCCAAGCGGCCTGAAGAAGGTAAACATTTTTAAAAACAAGCAGCTGGCTCCGACGGTTGAACTTTTGGACTACATCTTGAAGGACCTGGAGGAGCGGAAGATTTTAAGCGAAGTGAAGGATTGATTTAATGGTTGACAATAGCAAGATCAGAGTCGTTGTCGGCATGAGCGGCGGGGTTGACTCCTCAGTTTCGGCCCTCTTGCTCAAGCAGCAGGGCTACGACGTCGTCGGCGTTTTTATGAAGAACTGGGACGACACCAATGATGATGGTGTCTGCACGGCAACTGAAGACTACGAAGACGTCAAAAAGGTAGCCGACAAGATCGGCATCCCTTACTATTCGATCAACTTCGAAAAAGAATACTGGGAGCGGGTCTTCCAGTACTTTTTGAAGGAATACAAGGCTGGGCGCACGCCTAACCCCGACATCATGTGCAACACCGAAATCAAGTTCAAGTCCTTCCTGGAATATGCCCTGGACCTGGACGCGGACTACCTGGCCATGGGCCACTATGCCAAGACTATGGTCGATGAAAACGGGGTAACCCACATGATGCGGCCAAAGGACGGCAACAAGGACCAGACTTACTTCCTGAGTCAATTGACCCAAGAGCAGATCAAGCGGGTCATGTTCCCCCTGCAAGACCTGACCAAGCCGGAAGTGCGGCGGATTGCCGAAGAAGCCGGCCTGGTCAACGCCAAGAAGAAGGACTCAACTGGCATCTGCTTCATTGGGGAAAGAAACTTCAAGCACTTCCTCAGCGAATTCCTGCCAGCCCAAGGCGGGGACATGGTAACCCCGGACGGGAAGGTTGTCGGTCAGCATGCCGGCCTCATGTACTATACGATCGGTCAGCGGCAGGGCCTGGGCCTCGGTTCAACCAAGGAGTCAACCGCTCCCTGGTTTGTCGTGGGCAAGGACCTGGAAAAGAACCAGCTGATCGTGGAGCAGGGCTATGACAGCCCCCGCCTTTACGCTGACCGCCTGCAGGCTTCCGGCATGACTTTCTTTACCGGCAACCCTGAGGAGGAAACGGAATTCAAGGCAACCGCCAAGTTCCGCTACCGGCAGTGCGATGTTGGCGTTACGGTCAAGTACCACGCAGCCAGCAAGACTGCTGATGTCTACTTTGACGAGCCAGCCCGGGCAGTTACCCCGGGCCAGGCTTTGGTTTTATATAATGGCGAGGAATGCCTGGGCGGCGGAAACATTGACGCTGCCTTCAAGGATGACAAAAAGCTGCAATTAGTTTAACGGCAAGGCCAAGTCCCGGCGGACTTGGCCTTGTTCGTGTTTAGCGGGGCCGTCTTTTGCTATAATAAATAGCGATAGTTACGAGAGGCGATAAAAATCATGGAAATATATTTTGTAAGACATGGCAAGACACAGTGGAACCTGGAGCAGCGTTTCCAGGGCGGGCAAGGCGATTCAAAATTATTGCCGGAAAGTTTGGCCGACATTGAGAAGCTGGGACGTTATTTACAAGGGAAGCATTTTAAGGCGGTTTACGCCAGCCCCCTGGACCGGGCGAGAATGACTGCCCAAGGGCTGATTGGCGCGGCCGGGATCCGCCTGCCCTTGCACATCGATGAACGTTTGCGGGAAATGAACCTGGGCAAGCTGGAAGGAATGAAGTACGTTGAGGCGGAAAAGCTCTATCCCCAGGAAATCGATAATTTTTGGCATCACCCGGACAAATACGACAATACTGTCGTAGAGGGGGAAAGCTATGAGCATGCCATGGCCAGGGGGCTGGATTTCGGCCGGGAAATGGCCAAAAAATACCCCAAAGACAGCGACAAGGTCCTGGTGGTCAGCCACGGGGCAGTTCTATCAGCCATCATGGGGGCGCTTTTAGGCTATGACCTGGCCAATCTCAGACAAAACGGGGTTATCTACAATACCAGCGTTTCAGTCTTGGCAAGCCAGGAAAAGGGCCCTGCCTTCAAGCTGGTCAAGTGGTCAGACGTTACTCCTTTAGAGCACAAGATGTCAGAAACGGATGGTTTGTAATGGATCAGAAGATCAATCAGCTTTATGAAGAAGGAAAAGTCGACCAGGCGATTCATGCCTTGATTGAGAAAATCGACCATAATCCCCGGGAAACTGCCAACTACCTGCAGCTGGCCACTTACCTCCTGGACCAGGGCAGCGCTGAGCAAGCCCGGGAGCTCTTGACCAAGGCCCGGGGGATCGCAGAAGATCCCCAGGCCTTGGTCTATGACCTGGCGGTTTGTGACTACGCCCTGGGCGATTTTGATCAGGCCCTGGCCCGCTTGGCCCAGATTCCGGATGATGACATGAACATGTACCAAAAGGCCCTGGTCTACCTCAAGCTGGGCCAGAGCCAGAAGGCCCTGGCTTATGCCCTGTCGATCAAAGAAAGTGACGACCGGGTAAAAGAGCTCATCGGGGACATCTGGCTGGCTTTAGGAGAGCTGGAAGCAGCCCGGGCCAGCTACCTGGAAATTGCTGAAGGGCAGAGAAGCAGCAAGCTGAACTTTTTGCTGGGCCTCACTTATTTCAGCCAGGACCGGGAGCAGGCGGAAGAATTTTTTGCCAAGTCCAAAAAGCAGGATCCCAAATATTACCAAAAAGCCAAAGACCAGTATGAGTCCCTGCTGAAGCTGCTGAGCCAGGGAAAGGCAGGGGCTGGGAAAGAACAATAAGGAGCGGGAAATGACCGAGTTTAGCGGTGAAGTAAAGAGCGTTATTTATGAAAACGCGCAAAACATGTACAAGATCTTGCTGGTCGCCGTAAGTCAGCCTCTGGCCGGCTATGACGATGATGAAATCAAGGTGACGGGGACCTTCGGGGACCTGGAGCTTGGCCAGGAATACAACTTTACCGGTGACTTGGTCACCCACCCCAAGTACGGCTTGCAGTTTCAAGCGACTGGCTGCCAGCCGGCCCTGCCGAAAGAGACTGGCGGGGTGGTCAAGTACCTGTCTTCTGACAAGTTCCCTGGCATCGGGCCCAAGACGGCGGAAAAAATCGTTGACCAGCTGGGCAGCGGGGGCTTAAAGAGCTTGCAAGCTGATCCAGCCTTGATCGCCAAGCTGGATCTTTCCCAAAAGCAAAAAGACAGCCTCTTGTCCGGCCTGGCCCAGATGGATTCCTTTGACGACCTGGCTATGACTTTGGCCAGTTACGGGATTCCCCGCAAGGTGGCCGGCCGCCTTTACCAGAAGTACCATGACCAGACCTTGAAAAAGCTGCAGGCCGATCCCTACCTGCCTTTAGGCGAAGTGACCGGCTATTCCTTCAAGCAGGCCGACCACTTGGGAATTAGCTTTGGAATTGCCCTTGACAGTCTGGAGCGGGCTGATGGCAGTATCCTGGCGGTTTTGCTCCAGGCCTTGACCATGGAGGGGGAAACCTACCTGGAACTGGAAGAACTTTTGCCAGCCGCCAAGGAACTGACAAATATAAATTTTGACCGCCTGGCAGAAGCAGTTAACGACCTGCAGGACAAGAAGAAGGTCGTCGTGGAAAAAGGCCGGGCCAGCCTGCTGGCCCCATTTCAAGTGGAAAGCGAGATCGTGACCGACCTGGAAGACCTTTTAGCCAAGGGCAAGGAAGCGGACTACCGGGAAAAGGACTTGGACCAGGCCATCAAGCGGGCCGAAAGGAAGCTGGGGATCAGCTATGACCCTGAGCAAAAGCAGGCCATCAAAAACGCGGTAACCAGTCCGGTCTCCATCCTGACTGGGGGACCCGGGAGCGGGAAGACGACCATCATTGACGGGATCTTGCTGGTCTTAAAGGACCTGGTCGACATGGACGAAGAAGAAGCTGAAGAAGCGATTCTCCTGGCCGCGCCAACCGGCCGGGCAGCCAAGCGGATGGGGGAAGTCACCGGCTATCCGGCCAAGACCATCCACCGCCTCTTGGGTCTGGGGATCGACAACAGCGAGGAAATGGAGCTGAATGATTTGGAAGGGGAGATCTTGATCGTCGACGAAATGTCCATGGTCGACATCTACCTCTTTGAAAAGCTGCTCAGCGCCATCAGCAATGTTCACCACCTGGTCTTTGTCGGTGACAAGGACCAATTGCCATCCGTCGGGGCGGGGAAGGTTTTCGCTGACTTGATCGAGGCGGACTTCATTCCGACCTGCCAGTTGCAGGTGGTCCACCGGCAAAAGGATGATTCAACGATCATTTCCCTGGCCCACGCGGTCAACGAAGGAGCCAACCCGGCTGTTCTCTTGCAAAAGACGGCCAGCTACTCCTTTATTCCTTGCCGGCCCCATGCCGTGCCTAGCGCCGTCGAGCAGATCACCCAGGCAGCCTTAAAGAGTGGCTTTGCGGCTGACGACATCCAGGTTCTGGGGGCCATGTACCGGGGCGACGGGGGGATCAACAGTCTGAATGACACCCTCCAGCGGGTGATCAACCCGGAAAAGGGCAATGATAAAGCAGTTGAGGCCCATGGTGAGAACTTCCGCCTACATGACAGGGTCCTGCAGCTGCAAAATGACCCAGAGCGGGGGATCTACAACGGCGAGATTGGAAAGGTCGTGGCCGTTGATCCGGAAATGATGGAAGACGAGGATGACGAAGTCAAGCTTTTGGTCAATTTTGACGGCAAAGAAGTGGCTTACACGCAGGCAGACTTGAATAACCTGACCCGGGCTTATGCCATCACCATCCACAAGTCCCAGGGGTCAGAATTTCCTTTGGTCATTCTCTGCTTAACTATGCAGAACTATATCATGCTCAAGCGCAACCTTTTGTATACTGCCATCACCCGGGCTTCCCAGAAGCTGGTCATGGTTGGAGAAGAGCAGGCTTTTGCCCAGGCCATGCGGGTCAAGGGCAATGAGCGGCGGACCAACCTGGTCTGGCTCTTGAAGGACCGCTTTAAGCCAGAAGAACAAAGTAAGCAAGAGAGTAGTGACTCTACAGAGAATACTCTGGATAAAGAAGAAAAAGCCGAAGACTACATCTTGACCGGGGCCCAGATCAGCCGGGCGGAGATTTCCCCCATGGTTGGCATGGAGGACCTGGTTCAGGGATGTAAGAACCTGGCGGAAATCGTCCGGACCAAGGGGCCAGGAGCCTAACTTAATAAAGTTTTTGACAGAAAGACCACTTAGCTTGGTCTTTCTTTTTCACCCCAAAATTAAGAAAGTTACTTTTTGTAAGTAAAGTGCTGACAAAAGGAAGGCAATGGGGTATACTAAAAGTAACTTACAAAAAGTTAGTTAACCTTTGAGAAAGTTTGGTAAAAAATGGCAGAAAAAGAAACAAAGAAGACAGTCAAAAACATCATCATCGGTTTTGGAAAGGGGGGCAAGACCCTGGCCAAGTTCCTGGGCCAGCAGGGCGAAGAAGTCCTCCTGGTGGAAAAGTCAGCCAAAATGTACGGGGGCACCTGCATCAACATCGCCTGCCTGCCGTCCAAGCGCCTGATTTTGGAAGGGGCAGCCGGTAGCGATTTTTCGGAAGCAGTCGCTGGCAAAAATGAGATGACGGCCCAGTTGCGGGAGAAAAACTACCAGATGTTGGCGCAAGAAGAGACGGTGACTGTCCTTGACGGCCAGGCCCGCTTTATTGGCGAAAAAGAAATCGAAGTCACGGGGCCGGCTGGCAAGCAGATTTTTAAGAGCGACCGGATCTTCATCAACACCGGGGCTAGCCCGGTCTTGCCGCCTGTTCCTGGTTTAAAAGAGAGCAAGAAGCGGCTGGATTCCACCCAGGCCATGGACTTGACCAGCCTGCCAAAAGAGCTCTTGATCCTGGGGGCCGGCTACATCGGCCTGGAATTTGCAGGCATGTTTGCCAATTATGGCAGCCAGGTGACTGTTTTGGACCATAGCCCGGAATTTTTGCCAAGAGAAGATGACGATATTAAAGCCGCCGTCAAGGCTGACCTGGAAAGAGCCGGGGTTAAATTCATCTTAGGCGCAGATGTTGAAAAAGTCAGCGACGAAGCTGGCCAGGTCGTAATTGACTACAAATTAGGCGAAGAAAAATTGACGGCTGCTGCTGACAAAGTCTTGGTCGCTGCCGGCCGGCGGGCCAACACGGCTGATCTTAATTTGCCAGCAGCCGGGATTGAAACTGACGACCGGGGCAATATCAAGGTTGATGATCGCTTAAGAACAAGTGCTGACCAGGTCTGGGCCCTGGGCGATGTCAAGGGCGGACCGCAATTTACCTATGTCTCCCTGGATGACTTCAGAATTGTCAAGGACCAGCTTTTTGGCGAAGGCAAGCGAAGAGTCAGTGACCGGCAAATCCTGCCGACCAGCGTCTTCATCACCCCGCCTCTGTCAGCTGTTGGCCTTAATGAAAAAGCCGCCCAAAAGGCTGGGCTTGACTACCAGCTCTTCAAGCTGCCAGTTGCCGCCATTCCCAAGGCCAAAGTCGCCAAGGACAGCCGGGGCTTGTTCAAGGCCCTGGTTGACCCGGCAAGCGGGCAGATCCTGGGGGCCAGCCTGTATGGCCTGGAATCCCATGAACTGATCAACCAGATCGCCCTGGCCATGAAGGCCAAGCTGCCTTACAGCTTCCTGCGTGACCAGATCTACACCCACCCGACCATGAGCGAGGCCTTTAATGACCTCTTCAAGCAATAAAAAAAGAACTCCGGAAGGAGTTCTTTTTTCTACTCTAAGTCAAGTGTTATCAATGATTTTAGGCAATTTTATTTTGAAATAAGGACTTGATCGGGAAATGACTACCGAAGAATCGAGTTAAATATCTGATTTAGGGCATGATAAATACAGCCACCTTCTGTAATTTCAAAAAAGAGGCTGTTATAATATCTATTGGATCAATTTTTATGACAAAAGTCTTTGGTTATGTTTGGCT